>Ga0315905_10001532_pt1 | contig 24855 bp, 34 predicted proteins | sample LakEriMetagenome_5_FD_203522 | JGI IMG/M metagenome (GOLD analysis project Ga0315905, IMG submission 203522) | Freshwater fungal communities from buoy surface, Lake Erie, Ohio, United States - Buoy 4 MA121 | ecosystem: Environmental > Aquatic > Freshwater > Lake | place: USA: Lake Erie, Ohio...
TGCTCCTCCTTCCGTCCAGTCAGGAGAAACAACCCACGGTCGTATAGGAACAGTAGGAGATTCGTTTTTCGCAATTCTAATGTTGGTAAGAAGCAGAAGAAACTGACTCCACGCATCCGCGGTAATTCCTGAAACGGTTGGTCCAGCATTCGTTCGGATTATTCTTGTTGTGTCTGTTCTAGAAATACCGTACACATTAGGGAAGTTCCATCCCGCATACAAAGACGGGGAAATGGCATCACCAGCATACGATGCGTATATGGGAGTATGTCCATTAGCATCATACAAGTCAGCAGTTTCTCCAGCCACCACAGAATCAAAATTGCTGAATTTTGTCACACCCCATTGCTGCTTTAGCGTGTTGTAGACAAATTGGTTCAAAAACTCTGTTTCAACACCAAAGACTGCACGATTCCAATACAAATACTGCCTGTTTAATTGAGGATTGAATACTCTGTTTTTAATATCGCCAAACGATAAACCGTATTTGCCGTTGACAGTATATAAGTTGTTAAAACTTGGAGAGTTGTACCACGGTGCATTTGATCGGGGATCGTTTGTTATTCCTGGAAGAATTTTGCTCCAGTTTGCACTATCAAAGAACCCGAATGGGGTATATTCTCCGGGAGGCATATCGCCAACCACATAATCTGGCTGACATCCTTTTAGTTTTAGATCAGATATAACTCTTGTGAGTTCATTGCTCACGCTGAGTCCTGCGTTTTCAGCCCACAAAATCTGACTGCCCGACCAAGCATCGGTTCCACTAGGATATCTGTCGCGGATATCCTCATAAATCGGACCCTGATCGTACCGATACAAACGGACTGCCCGCCTGCCTTGCGGCAAAGCCTTTACTTTTTCAGGAATCGCTTTATACCGATTAGAGGCAAACATCTGATCTACAGTATCAAAACCATAACCAAGATTTCCCCGTGTTCCCATGATGGAAATCATAGGCTTTACATATTCGTATTTGTTTACATCTCCATACGATTCGGTTGCATAAAATGGAACGGGTGGTTGCGTATCAGTTAGCGTACCGTTGTCTGTTGCTCCAAAATACGCTGCCCAGACAAGGGTGGCTGCTGCGGTTGTTGCACCGGTAGAAGCGGAAGCCGGAGAACCAAGAGAAGCAATTGAGTTTGCATACACAGAACTGTTTTGTGGTGTTTTGGTTGATGGACCTCTTCCACCAGACCCAACACCAAAACTAGAAGAACTAGTTGCAAAATGCCCACAACTTGCTTGACTTGTTGTTGTGCATACAGGGATGCCGTTCACAACAAAATTCGGACTGCCTGCAACCATGACTGCATTGTTGTGTGGGCTGTCTCCGTGGGACTCTACCGGATTACCTTCAACAACCACAGGAAATCCATCCAAGTAAAAATTTGGATTTCCCACTAATATGGTTCCACCAGCAGTATCAAGATATGCACGCAATACTCCATTTGCCATCAGTAGGTTCCTCCGTCCACCGGACCATTAGGTGATGGATCTTCATAAAATGACAGCAGATCAAATCCCGAATTAGCGTCTTCGGGAATGTATCCTGATGTTTGACTCACACTGCAAACATAAAACTTGCCAGCACGCTTTACAACATCTCCGTACACATACACGGTGTATTGAGAAGACCCTTCAATGTATTTGCGGTGCAAGCCACGGTAGTTCATCACTCACTCCCCTTCAAATTGACACGAGCAGGTTTCAGAACAGGATTGCCCGAATTCACTTCAATTCGCTTGCCCTGCTGCATGACCATGACATTGCTGTCTGTGATGAACGAGATGGTGCGTCCCGAGAATCCAATGTCTCCGTCTGCGTAGAACTCAATGGTTTTTCCAGAAGCCTTGAGACTGCCTTCAATCTGAAGATTCACATTATCGTTTGCAAGAATATTGGTGCTGCCGTTGATCTGAATGTTGCCACCGCCATTGATGGTGAGATTGATAGCCCCGTCAACAACCAAGTTCAAGCCTTCTTTTCCTGAAATATGAATCTTCTTGTTGCCGTGAACAATTTCGTAATCGTCACCCACAATACGCTGAACGCGAGTGCCGTTTGGATTGTCCTTCCATCCGTTGCCCACTTCGGTGAACGATCCTGACTTGTGGAACTGATGCACCCGTTCGGCTTTCGGAGTATCGTCAAACTCTTCTATGTGACCGCTCTCAGTGTAGCGAACATGATTTTTTGGATACTGTGCTGCATACGGCGTGGGTGGTTCTCCCCAAGTGAATCCTCCTGCCATGTCAGGAGTGCTGAACACTTCTTTATCTACACTGCTCGTCTTGTATGCCGCGATGGTGTAATTCATCTGATCTGCATCATTGTTTCGGGCTAGGCGATTAGTGTCTTGTTCACCAACCGCAGAAACTCCAATCGGAAACTTCTTCTCTTGTATGTCTGCTGGCTTGGCAGGATACTTGCCGCTTGGGCTTGCAAATCCTTTGGTGGTGTCTGCTTCTTTCATGGGAACACCACCAAACGATCCAATCATCACCGGATCTTGCCCCTCATCACCGTCACGGAAAAATCCAAACACATGGGAACCCTGAAGCAGTCCTGTGGGAGAAGTACCAATACCCGATACCGCAGCACTGGTGATGGGCTGCATGGGATACGCCCACGGCAGAGCAGCCGTTGGCAGTTCAGTCTTGTCGTCTGTGTGAAAACCGTACACACGAACACGGCAGCGTCCAAGGAACAGCGGATCGGCGGTGTCTTCCACCACACCGTGCCACCACACAAACCCTTCTCGTCCTAGAAATCCCTTCATTACACCCCCATGCAATTCCGCGAAAGTTCAAGTTTGCAACTGTACGCTGTACCGATTGTGTGCTTCACACTTGTAACCAAATACTCTCCGCTCAAGTTTTTGTCGTCCATGTCGGTCAGTACTGCAACATCGGACTGCGGCTTTGGAACCTTGATATGCACTACATCGCCCACTCGCCGTCTACTGTCCCCAAATATCTCAATCATAATCTTCTGTGTCAAAAATGCGTTCATGTGGTACTTGCGCTTGAGATACACAGACTCTATCTTTGAGTTGTCCACGATGCCGTTGGATTTACTGTGAACTGTGTATGGGGTTGACGGCAAGTACGAGTACGCCACACCACGACCAAACATCCGTTTGGATTCAGGATCCGCCGTTCTGAAGTGCGGTTCGGTTCCCAATTTCTTTATGCTGTCAAAAATGGCGGGTTCAAACAAATCGGCTATCCGTTGCTCCTTACGCACCAAATCGTGAACCACCAAACGAGACGAAACTATGCCGTTCATTATGTTGTTGGCAGCGTCAAATCGGCTCATCTCTTCAAGCCGTTGTATTTTGTGATATCGGGAAGGCAGCGAACTCTTGAATCCTAGATTTTGCAGTTGCCCTTCGGCAATACCAGCATTTGCAGTGGTGTGCAGATAGGTGACAGGATTTGCTGATCCTTGATCAATAATGGACGACAGACTGGCGAATCGGTAACCGTCTAGTGTTTCGTAAAACAAGAACGGGCTGTACTCGTTTCCTGTTTTGGTGTACGCTTTAGAGGTAAGCCAATTTATTGCTTTGAAAGGAGTGTACGCATACGGTAACACAAAAGAGTAATTATCCTTTGTGGGTTCAATCTGCAACCGATCTTTCCACACACCTTCAGGGAAATGCTTCTTGAAAACTCCCGCCACCATATCTGATACCGTTCCTGACATGGCGTAACCGCAGTAATCAGAAAAATTAAAGAATCCGCCCTCACTCATCAGGTGCAGCACATACTGCTGAGTTTTTCCTGTTTCGGAAATCTGCTGTGTGTCAAGTTTATACACACGAAACAAGAGTTCAACAGGAGTAAATGCGTTGATATCAGACTTGAATGAAATCTCTATCTTCTCGTGTCCAACAATTGGAAACCGCTCTGGAAAGTTGAAAGCGTCTTCTATGTGCAGTTTAGCCGACAGATACGGAGAGAAAATGTCTTCGTAGATTTCAATATACCGAAACAGGTTTTTCAGGTCTATCTCTTTGCCGTTTATCAACGAGTGCATCACAAACTTTTGAAGTTTGTAATTTCCGGCTGCAAGTATTGAATTGCCGTGTCCCGATTGATCAGACATTTTATACCCTCAGTAGTGCTTCAAGTTCCGCAAGTGCTTCGCGCTTGTAGCGCGGATGCAGAATCTTTATGGTGCGCTTGTCATCGTTAGTAGTGTTCTCGTATGTGTAGTTGGACACCGCGTATGTGGGTACAGCCGCACCAGAAACACCCATGTATTTGCCGATGTATGTTTCCCAAAAATCAACCGTTCCTGAACCCGAGTACCCAACTCCAACGGTTGTGAGATTGGGGTATTCGTTTTCTGTATGACCAAGAACACCACCCACAACAGAATAACTGCCTGTCTGCTGACTCAGGGGATCCACCGTAAACTTGTCGTTCGCAGCACTTAGTCCACCACTGAACGCAATTTCAAAATGGTGAACTGCCATGTAGGACGGTTCTATCTTTTTGATTCTTACCGAATACGAACTACCACCAGATACACCAATAGTGGCAGATCCTGTTGCAAAACCTGTGCCGTCAATGGTGAGTTTGCATAGATTGGGATCGTAGTCTTTTATAGCAGTGGAGCGACCGCCTTGTGACAGAGTGCTTCCGCTCTGCACACTGGTCTGATAGAAAAATCCGTCAGAGGTGTTGGTGATGTACACGGTATATCCGCCGTGCTTGTTCTGCACATAGTCTTCTATGGCAGAGCCTGACTTGTACCATCCATGATACGGATCAATAATGTTGTTGGTCATCAGCACCAACCAGTGGAAAGACGCATCGCCATACACACGCTCTGCAATGTGTTCAGGACGCTCTCCGTCTTTTATGCTGTACTCTATGAACGCACCGTCACTGCCCCTGATGTCATCACTCAACGCAACGCGGCGAAGCATATTTGCAACAAACACATAGCGAAAGGTGTCGCCATCGCGGACAGGATACTGCAAAACAGGAAACTTTGAGAAGTACGGCATCAGTATCCCTTGTCTACGGTTTCGCGTGTGAGAATGCCCATTTCACTGAAGTTCAGCGTCATGGTGACAGCAGTGGGTGAGTTGTCAACAAAAGTACTGAATAGAGAATTGGGTGTGTAATCCACCGATATGGAAGTGAGTGAGCAGCGACCAATCCGCGGCAAATACTCGTTCTCCACAAATCCTGCTTGGTTCATGTTGGGATTGGACGACAGGAATCGCACTTCAAATTCCGCAGGAACACGCAGCATGATCTGTACATCGGATTCCTTTTCCCCGACCAACTGCTCGTCCCGAGCGGGGTGAGCGTGATATCGGAATGTCTCAATGATATCCCGTATGGTCTGTACTTCCGTCTGATTTCGCGGATAGAACTCCCAACTAAACGAGAAGTTTCGGAAATCTTTTTGTTTGAACAATTTTTCAAGACGAGGATTCACCACTTTTCCCCGAGCAGCAGCAGCGGATCCTGCGACTCCAACCGCACCTGCTAATTTTTGCGCTCCTGCTTCTAGCCCCTGTGCAGCAGTATCCGCAGGAGAACCCAAAGCATTGAAGAATGCACCGGCAATCTTGTTGTCAATGTCTTCGTATGTAAACGAGTCTTCGTTGTTTACCTTGTTGCAGAACGGCAGATAGATAGAAATCATCTGATCGTACACCGCTTCATTGGTGTACGCCTTTGCTAGTCCGACCGCACCCGCAGCCAGTCCTGCTCCCACCGCTGCACCTCCTGCTGCGCCAGGCACCGCACCCACACCACCAAAAATCATGCCTGCTGCACCACCGGCTGCTCCACCAAGAACAGCACCCGTTGCCGCAGCGTCAACCACACCGGTCTCTGCCACTATTGTGCTAATTCGGTCCTGCACCTGAAGCCGTTCGGTTTCGTCCATTCCCACACGACCAGCACCGTTATTCAGTTCTGCTTCAATGCTAGACATACGAGACTGTTCTGAAGTAATAGTCTGCTCCAAAACCTGCCGTGCTTTGCCAGGATTGTTCTGCAACATGGTTGCCATGCTCTCGTTGGTGACAGGATCAACAACCTTGAGCATATTGGGATCGTTCATCATTTCCTGCAATGCTGCAATTTTTTCATCACTCAGGGGTGTGCTGTACAGTGACTGTGGATCCAATCCACCACCACTAATAAGACTTGCCAGCGTGGTCAGATTGCCAATATTTTTGGCAGATTCCATTTTGGCATTGGTCAGGGACTCGCGGAGATCCTTGGCTTCCCATCTCCAAAAGGCTTTGAACTGCATGACATGGGGAACCTGCGCGTTGCCCAAATCCACGGGATACCGCAGAACAGAAGGTCTATTCCGTGATCCGCGCTTTAGTTTGGGGGTTGATTCCAGACTTTGCAGCACGGGATCACCCGCTTGTTCAGGAAAAGCAGTTCCCGTGAATCGTCCTGAACCAAAACGGTTAGTAGACACAAACGGCTTCCCGTTTGATGTGAATGCAGGGTTAATCAGGGATTGTGGAATTTGTGACATGGATATTCCTTTGAAGAACGGCTACATATTTATGTATGGCATACAAAGGTATTTTTCAACCACAGAATCCCACCAAATACATGGGCGATCCCACCAAGATCACATACCGAAGTATGTGGGAACGCAAGTTTATGAAGTACTGCGATAGCAGTTCAAATGTTCTCCGTTGGGCATCCGAAGAGGTTGTGATTCCGTATATGAGTCCCATAGACCACAAACCACATCGCTACTTTGTAGACTTCTTGGTTGAGGTACGCACACCTGAAGGCATCAAGACTTGGCTTGTGGAGATCAAACCCAAGAAGCAGTGCCGCGAACCCGAAAAGCGAAAAAAGATCACCCGAGGATACATCACCGAAGTCAAGACATGGGTCACAAACAAAGCCAAGTGGGACGCGGCTAAACGGGTATCCGATGCCAAGGGATGGGAATTCAAAATATTGACCGAGGACGACTTGTTCAAGAAGAAGCCATGATAGACGAACAAAAACAAAAAACCGATCTTCAAGAACTACTCAAAGAAACCACCGTGGTATTAGGTGGAACCGATCAGACTTACATTCAGTTTGTCCAAATGCTGAATGATTACAATCAACTAAGCATACCCACTCGCCTCCTACCGGGTTGCTTGGTCTTTTTCAAATACAAACCAATCAGTGAATCTTTTATTTCACGGAATACATATTACGATTCGTTTCCTCTCGTCCTGATCACTGATGTGTACCGAGGCGGATTTGAGGGAGTGAATCTGCACTTCATTGCTCCCCAATACAGAAAAGCCTTGTTTGATGTGGTTATGCGTGGACTACCCACCATCAAGGCAAACGAGGAGTGGAGAACACGATTGCGGGTGGATTATGATCGGTTGGAAGCACGAAGAATATTCAAGTATTACAAACCGTGCTACCGAAGGTATCTGTGGAAAGGCATGAAACGCAGACCAGCACTCGTGCCGTTTCAGTTGTGGGAAGACATGGTGAACGGAAATTCACAAAAGTTTGTAGGGGCAAAACCCGTAACCGTATACCGAGACAGCCGAAACGCAGTAATTCGCGGGGGAGGATAAATGGCACTAGTACCGTCAAACATCAACGAAATGATTCAAGCAATCAGACGCTCTGGCGTTGCGTACAGCAATCGCTACGAACTGATGTTTGGTATTCCAAGCGTGTTTCCGTCAGGCAATCCAGCCGAACTAAAGAACCTCACGGTTCGCTGTGATGCTGTTACCGTGCCTGGTCGTGGATTTTCAACCACACCGTATCGCTTTTACGGTCCTGCCCGAAATATGCCGTATGAACCCATCTACAGCGGAGAGATAAACATCTCCGTGATTCTGTCTGCGGATTTGCGTGAACGCAAGTTTTTTGAAGACTGGATGAACTTTGTGTGCAGCCGCGACAACTTCAAGTTTGGCTACTATGACGATTACATTACCGATTTGGAAATAACGGTATTCGGCAAGGACGAAGCCCCCACCCACAAATTCTTTGTGGAAGAAGTGTATCCCAAGTCTATTGGTGATTTGCAGATGGGCTACGACAAGGATAACGACTATCTGCGCCAAGACATAACCCTGTCGTTCCGCAAGTACACCCCACAGTATATTGGTATGCCTGGCTCTACCCCAACTCCAAACAACGGTCCGGCTTCTTTCTTGAGTCCAACCAGCAGCAAAATATACAATATGGGCGGTGCCGCAGGAGGCGATCCGCAGCAATGGAAGTCACCAACAAATACTCCAAGTTGAACACATAAATACAGTCTGACTATATTGACTAAAGGAATACAATGACACAACTGACCCTGACGAATGCCGCGCTGCCGCAATACAGCATGACCTTGCCCGTATCGGACATCACCACAAAATTCAGACCCTTTGTTGTCAAGGAGGAGAAAATCCTCCTCATGGGTCTACAGTCCAAAAACATCAATCAGATCAACGATGCCATGCGGAATGTGATCCTTGCGTGTACCAACAACACGGTGGACACCCGCAAACTGTGTGCTGCGGACGCAGAATACGCTTTCTTGCAGATTCGCTCCAAGTCTGTGGGTGAAGAAGTCAAGCCGCAGGTGACTTGCACCAACTGCGGCAAAGAAACCACCATCAAGATCAAACTAGATGAAATCACCATCAAGCCCATGACCAAGCCTGTGGTGGACAGCAATATCAAAATGACTGACAGTCTCACCGTGGTCATGCGCTATCCGTCCATCCACGACATTGACTACAACAAAACTGAAGTAGAAATTGCATTTGATCTAGCCAAGCGGTGCATTGAATCCGTTATTCTCAATGAGCAGGTGTATCAGGTAAAGGACATCAATCCGCAAGAACTCACGGATTTTGTGGACAATATGCTACCAGAGCAGTTTTCCAAGATCATGGATTTCGTACAGAGTGTACCTGAACTCACATACGAATTTCAGTACCCGTGTCCGCAATGCTCGGAAACTGTAAAGATACAACTGAAGAGCGTATCTGATTTTTTTCGGTAGCCCTCTGTCATAACGACTTGGGGGCGTACTACCAAATGAACTTCAACCTCATGCAGCACCACGGGTATTCCCTTGCCGAATTAGAGGCAATGCTACCTTGGGAACGAGAGGTATACATACAAATGCTTATTTCTCATCTCAAACGAGAGCAAGAAAAAGCAAACAACCGAAAACCCCTGTGACCCCTTTACCATGACACCGAGGTAGCATCATGGCAAAGAAGATCGTCAGCGATAAACAGATGAGGCAGATGATGGCTTCCCGTCAAGAGCGGGTGGGCGGTCGCTTTGGTGGTTTGAAGCCTGAGTTCAAGACTCCTCCCGTTGCCGCTGCCAAAACTATGGCGACATCCAATGTAGCCGTAGCAGAGACAATTAATTTTCTACAGGCTATGCTTAATGAGCGGAAAGCGATGGGGATTGAGACTTCTGAACTAGAAGAGTATGTGGTTGGAACTGCTCAAAAGCAGGGTATGCGTTCGGTTGTTGAAACATTCATCGCAGAAAACCGTGAGCAGTTTAATCAAGACGATCCAGCAGGAGCGGCTGCGTATGAATTGATGAAGGAAGCGGTTGTGCTTTCCGAAGCGTCAATGAAAGCATCTTTTGATGACGCTAAAAAGATATACGCTCAACTACAGTTTATACGAAAGGTAGCAGCAAACGCAAAAGGCAAAAATGCCGCTCTTGCTAAACAGATGGAAGACATCATTGCGCCTGTTGAAGCGCAACTCAAGAAGCGAACATCCTTTGCTGCATTCATAAAAGATAAAGCAGAATCATTCAAGAAGACACTACCTGAACGCTTGGCTGCAAAGGTTCCTGTTGTTGGTGGTCTACTGAGCGGATTCTTGAGGGATAAACGCGAAGCACAGGAAAGCATTGAAATGTTGTCTGGTCGGATACAGGAGAATGTATCCCGTGGTGGTCAACGAGGAACAGACCTAGACATTGGTGGTGTAGGATCGCCCCGTAGAGGTGGCGGAACCGGAATGATGGGCGGAACTCGCGCATCGGATATTCCAGGTCTTGATGTTGGTGGTGCAGGAAAAGGCATACCGTCAACACTTGGTGCCATCTATAAAGAAGTCACCAAAATCCGCAGCATCATTGAAAGCAAATTTGCTCCTGTAGAAAGTGATGCCACAGAACTAAAAGCCCGCGAAGCAGAACTAGAAGGCAAGACCGGCGGCAAGGTTTCTGAAAAAGCAATCAAAATGGTAACAGGGGAAAAGGGTGGTGGCGGATTCCTGTCTTCACTACTGTCAAATCTGTTTGGTTCAGGTCTTGGTACGCTGCTTGCAAACGGACTTCTGGCTCTTGGTCCAATGATCATAGGAGCCATTGCAGCAATCGGTCCTGCACTCATGGTAGCAATTGCAGGGCTTGGAACGGCTATTGCAGCCATTGGCAGCACACTGCTAACCGTTGCCATTCCTGCTCTAGTGGCTACTGTGGGAGCAGCCATTGGTGGTGGCTTGGCGTGGCTCATCAACTCAGGAATTGATGCCATATTTGGCACAAACCTAGCAGAACTGATGATGGAAAAGGACACATATACATTTGGAGATGTTGACCGAGAAAACAAAATAGCAGAACAAGGCAAGGCTGCTGATGCGCGAATAGAGGCTCAACGCAACACACCCGAGTACATTGCAGCAATGTCTCAAGATCCGCGAATGCTCCCGAAACTGATCAGCGACAAAAAGATCACAGGATCACAGGCGTTGGATGCACTTGGTGCGTACGAATCAAAATATGGAGCAGGAGATGACACTGCCTCTATACGAAATCAAATTCTTCAAGTAGATCCATCGGCAACATCCACCAACATCGGAAAATTTGCCGCTGTGAATGCAGCACAGTCTGCAACCGCTGCTGCAACCATTCCTTCGGTGTCCGCAGGCACAGGATCCGCTGTGGCATCAGATCAAGCCACTACAGTGGGTGTTCTGTCTGCGTCCACGCCAAACACCACGGCAGGAAAGATGCTGAGTCAGTATTCCGCCGAACAAGCCGCGTTGAGCAGCGCACAGGCAGCGGGGACAGCGACCCCTGCGGGAACCGTAAACAACTCGTCCGTGAATACTCGCGTCAGCAATGTGGTGAACAACTTCAATGACGATCTGCGTATTCGCAACAACGAACCCACGCAGAAGCAGATGCAGACCTTCTCGCTTGTACCGTAAAAAGAAAAGAGGCATCCCGAAGGATGCCCCTTTGCTGCGAAACCGAAGGCACAGTATTTAGTCTTCGCTTGCCAACTTCTCAAAGTAAGAGAGAGCCGATTCGGTGTCGTCATCATCCGTGCTGACGGCTTCCTTCACTGGCTTCTTGGTTGGCTGCGGAGCAGCCTTCTTCACAGCAGGAACTTCATCCTCATCATCAAACGCAGCCTTTTCCGCACCACCCTTGGCAAACTCCTCCGATGCCGAAGCACGGATGTTTCCACCAAGCACGGTTTCAAGACGAGCCTTGAGTTCGTCATAAGACTTGAAGTTCTTGGGATCAGTGAACTCCTTCAGGGAGTACTGCTTCTTCCACATCTTCTCAAGAGCCGCGTCATCACCACCAAGTAGCGCAGACGGAGCAGCAAACTCGCTGCGGTCGTAGTTGGTGTAGCCGTCAACCTGACGAATCTTCAACTTGAAGGTAGCCCCGTTCCAAAAGTCAAACGGATTCATGGGCTTCTCGTCTTGGAACTGCGGATTCATGGCTTCCTGAATCTTCTCAAAAATCTTCTTGCCGTAGCGGAACAGGAACACCTTGCCCTCGTTCTCGGGGTGCTTGGGGTCGCTCACAACAAGAATGTTGCTGATGTACGACAACTTACGCTTGCGATCACGCGCAATCTTCTTGTCGTCATCCGATCCGCTAGCCCACAACTGCGCGTTCATGTCGGACACTGGATCCTTCAGACCAATGGTCGTGAGGGAGTTCTCAATGTACCAACCACCCGGACCACGGAAACCGTGGTTCCAAACACGCGCCCACGGCAGATCCTCGCCATCAGGAGCGGGTAGAAAGCGAATCTCGGCGTAGCCGTTGCCAGTCTTGTCGGTTTCCGCTCTCCACATACGGTCGTCCTTGTAGGACTCAGACTTCTTTGCCATCTTGTCCATTTCGGTGGCAAGTGTCTGATATGCGTTCTTGGAAGCGGACTTTAGGTCTTTGAATCCCATGCGTGTCTCCTTGTACTAGATGTACTGTGTGTGTTGATGTGTGTGATGTAGAAATCAGTCAGGACTATGTATGGATAGTACCATACGATAGCCGTGTGTCAAGATCAAAGGGGCAGTTTTGTCTTTTTTGGAAGCAGATTCAGTTCCTGTCCTTCAGCCTTGATTTTTTCAATAATAGGCTTGCTGAGGAACTTTGCGCCCACCTGTGGTTCAATACCGTAGCGTTCGCACACCGCAATCACAGCATCAATATACGAAACCTCGTACTTCTTTGCGTGGTTTTCTACTTCGCGGGGAAACCGTATGTTGTTGATGTCCATATCAGCCTTACTTTCGGAAATATACATAGGTGAGGTATCCTTATTTAGTCTTCAGACAGCCCAAGACCATCAGCGGAGAAGCCAATGGCAGCGACCAGCGACAATTACAGCATTGTTACCGAAGGTGTCAGTTATACCATAGCCAGCGATTTTGTCAAGCCCTCTGGTGCCGGAGAAACTGCACATCATCAGATTGTCAAGGTTGCCTACGGTGCCAACGATACCGTAAACTATGTTTCAAATAACGCGCCGCTACCGGTGGGGTTGTGTGGATCATGGACTCGTTACGATTATTTGGGTGGTGGCGGCTACTTCAGCCTTGCCACTTCGCTTGTTGGAATCGGCGTAACCCTTGCAATCGCAGGTATTGCCAACGCAGAAGCCGTAGGAATCACCGTTGGAACGCTGACCGTATCTGCAACCGATTTGGATATTCGCAACCTATACGGTGGCGACAGCAGCGGCAGCACAAGCGGCGCAGACTATGTGGGAGTACAGGGCATTGCGGGTGCGTATCCGGTCGGCATCACCACAAGCGGTTCGCTGCCAGTAACAGTTGCATCCTTCTCCAATCTTGGTGTATTCGGAGTAAGCGGAGCCACAGCCGTTGGTGTGACTTTCAGCACGGTTTCTATTCGTGGACTGACCACCAACAGCGACAGCGTTACGGTTTACGGCGCAGGAGTCAACAGCACTGTTCCAACAGCACTGTACGGATTTGCCGGCTCTACTTCGGCAATTGATGTTGTGTATGTGACGAGCAATGCGTTGAATGTAAATGTGAGCAGCATCACGGGTGTCACCGTAAGTGCCACCGATCTAGACATCCGCAACCTAGATTACACCATTGACACCATAAAGATCATTGGTGACGGCGCAAACGATAACCAATCCAAGGCTACGGTTCCTGTTTATCAGAACGCTGCGGTTGGACCGGCTGGCACACTCACCCAAGTTGGTGGAGTAACAGGTGCGGGTTGGTGTGCTGCTGCACTAAATGTGTTCATGGTAAACAGCGGCATCACCTTCACAGTGAGCGCAAGTGCCACATTCTCGTCCATCGTGGGCGTAACAGCAGCATACAGCGCATCGCTGCCTGTTCAGGGTTCCAATCAGGCTGCATACGGCGTGTGGGTCACGGGCAGCACTAGTGGTGATCCCGTCACAGTCAAGGGGTACAGCGGCGGATATCTGCCTGTTGAGTTGAGCAATTTCGGAACACAGACCGACACACTCAACACCAGCGTTCAGCAGGTCAAAACCAACACCGACTTCCTGATTGCTGCCAAACAAGCACTGTACGATTCCAGCGTGAGTGTAGGTGCATTTGACGCACCGCAGTCCCTGAGCCTGCACACCCTCATCAAGAATGCAGTAAACACTCAACTGCAAAGTCTTGCAGGCACAGTAGCCAATGGTGCAGTAACGGTAGCGATTGACTCATACCCCACACAACCGTCCTTCAGGGCGCGTACAAGTACTGTGGGATACTCCGCTAAGAACCTGATTGAGTACAACTCAAACGCAGGATTCACCTGTGCAACGGGTGTACGCATCAAGGTTTCGCGTATTGCTACAGGCGCAAACGCATCGCAGAACGAATTCATGTGCGTTATTTCTGAAGCAGATGCGGCTTTCTACGGATCCACAGCAGGAACTGCATCGTACACCATGTACCACGGCGATGAAATGTTCTTTGAAGTAGACAACATCAACAAGATCAAGGTGTTCTACCCACCGTATTCGGCGGGATTTGCTCCACACAACACAGGAACAGGCATTACATTCTCGTTCTACGCTTCGTAATAGGAACACTATGCTTCACTCTAGTTATCGCAATAATTACTCTAGTTCGCGGTTAACTCACGATGTAACACCCACCGTGAGGGTAACGGTATATGGAGCAGACGGAAACAGCGACACATACATCACCAATAAAATATCACTCAACCCTGTCAAGGCATTTGAACCAGTAAGTTCTAAATTTATAGATTTAAGTGATATCACGGAAGTTCGCACGGAAGTTCGTGGTAAAGGAAACTATAGAATAAATCAAGATTCAAATCCCAATCCAACTTTGACGCTAATGGAAGGAGAAACTTATACATTTAATATAAACGCATTAGGACATCCATTTTGGATTAAAACTGTAAGGTCAACAGGTACTGAAAACGCATACAGTAGTGGTGTAACTAATAATGGAATTGCTAATGGAACAATAACATTTACAGTTCCATATGATGCGCCTTCCACTCTTTATTACAATTGTGAAATTCATTCTAGTATGGGAGGTATTATTAATATAATAGATGTACCCGCACCCGTCTACACCCCAACAGAACCAACTTCACCCGAACCCATCTACACACCACCAGAACCAACTCCAACTTCACCCGAACCCATCTACACACCACCAGAACCAACTCCAACTCCACCCGAACCCATCTACACACCACCAGAACCAACTCCAACTCCACCCGCGCCCATCTACACACCACCAGAACCAACTCCAACTCCACCCGCGCCCATTTATACGCCACCATCCTACGGTGGATATGGTTATTAAAACAGGATAAATATATCAAATGGCTGCAACAAATTTTGATATAACCAATGGCTACTTTGCACCAGAATTGTATTCGGGTGGGGACAGCGGCAACTTACTGTATAGTGCTAGAAATATATTGAAGGTTGGTGGATCGGATTTTGAGCAGTTCCGAAGCGTTGTGCTACTAAATCCACGATCCTATTTGACAAATGCGGTGTCAACCATTACAGGCTACACCGCAGGCAGTCCGTACACCATTGTGAACGGCACTCTAACGCTCACGCTACTGTCGGGAACCGCAGGAACTGCCCTGCAAGCAGTCTTGTTGCCACTTGATTCACCTGTGGACTACTCGGTATCGTGGAACAAACCTTCCGAAGCAGTAGCAACAAGTTGGACAACTGCTGGCGGCGACACAGAACCTGCCACATCAGGAATAATCTGCAATGGATCATGGAGTGGATCACAAGTTTCCTTTGACATCACCCCATTCTTGAACATTTGGGACTCGCGGGGCAGTTCTCTGCTTGCAGTGCTTATAAAAACCACAGGAAATTCGTCAGAAGTTCTGCAATTCCACTCTTGGGAGAACGAAAACGCTCCACTAGGAGGCGGAAACCTGCTGAACTGCAAATTTTTGGCTGGTGGAGACAGCAATTCGGTGTCAACCGAAGGAATTCGCGTGCTTGTCACGGTTGGAGACACCACAACGGTGACTCTAGCCGATGAAAGTCCCACAGCAGTGCAGCAGTGGAACTCTTTTGGTGCTGCAACAAGCACGGGAACCACTTTTTCACTGTTTTCTCCCGATACGGAACAGGGAGTTGCGCTTGGAACAGTGATTTGCACTCTGAATGATCGCGTCAGCAGTGCTGTGGGTTCGCCGCTTGTGGTGTCGGGCATATCTTTGCCCGCCGACATCACCGAATACTACACAACAGCAGAATTCAGCAGCACATCGCTCATCCCAACAGGCACAAGCATCATAGAAATCACCACGCCATCAGCGCAAACAGTGTCTGATGTAGCCGCACTCACCGCAAACCAAACACTTTTGGTGAACTACATCGCGGGGACAGCGACCAACAACGCGCACTCGTTCACTGTGAAGTTCACGGCAGACGAAACACTAAAGCAAGACCGCGTTAGAATCTACACCAACGAGAACACCGTGTCTGAAAACAGAATTGGTCTGAACACCGAACTCCAAAGAGTGGCGAACAGACCAATTCTTACTACAGATATTCTGTTGTCTTGATTCTTTAGGCTCTCACTGCCTCCCGCTTTCGGGGAAAGTCTTTAGCATTTACAGTCTTTGCCCGATTCAGCCCATCAGTAAAGCCGTATATCTTACCGGCTTCATACCCCGTGGCGTATCCGTGTGCGTGAATTTTTAGGGTAGCCGCTGCAAAGGCGGCTACAGCCCCGATCCCGTAACAAGTGAGTGCTAGTGTTTCCATACCCTATGTTCATTTGTGCTGTGCTTGAACAGGTTTTTAACAGTGATCCTGACGGGATTTGAACCCGTGTTCTCGCCGTGAAAGGGCGGTATCCTAGCCAACTAGACGACAGGACCAAAAAAAGCGGCGGCTTTTGAATGGAGCCGCCGAACCATTTTCAGATGAGTGCGTTGTGCCACGGTACTCTGAAGTCACCGTTGCAAGAAGCCCAATCTTCTCTTGCGTTCCTTTGACGAATCAAAGGCTTTTTCCTGCGTTTGATGGAGATCAGCCGACCGTGATCATCGGTGCAGGAAGGGATAGGCAATTAACAATATAAACGAGTTTAACTATTCATGGGATTCCTTACCAAGAATTGGTGGGAGTGAAACCACCCTGCGGGTATGCAGGAGTTCCGCCAAACTGTGCAGCGGGAACAGCCCCATTGTACCCAAAGCCGTATCCGTACCCGTAGTCACGCACATGAACAGACTGTTCAGCCGTGCCCGTGAAGTTCGGATTGTAGTTGTACCCCTTGCTCTTGTTCTCGTAGACTTCCGTGGAACCATTGGGATGATGCACGGTGCGAGTAATGTTAGTCTCCGTGGCGCAACCAACAGCGGTCAGGGAAACAGCAGTGAGAACGATTGCAGCGAAACGCATTTCAAAATCTCCTAGAGTGTTTGTGTAAGGTCAAATCACCAAACGATTGCGGCTTGCGGGCAGTACGCGGCAGGAGCGATCACCTGCGGAGCGTAGCACGGATTACCGTAGACACCAGTGAACGGGGAGTACGGAACCACGACAGGGGTATAGCCACCACCGTAGTACGGAATCACCACAGGACCGTAGCAGCCGCCACCACCGTAGCCATAGCCGCCGTAGCCACCGTATCCACCACCGTAGTAACCACCGCCGTAGCCGCCACCGTAGTAGCCGCTATTGGTGTTGGAGTACCCACCCACACCAACGCCCCAACGAAAATCGTTGTTGGTAACCGTGCGAGTGCGGCTGACAGAATTTCCATCAGGACCAGTTTCAGTGTACTTGTCCTTGTACTTGCCGTATGAGCCACCGATTCCGATGTTCATACCGCTACCGCTGTTCGTCCACTGTGCAGACGCTGCGGTATTGATTGCGAGAGTCACGACAGCCACCGAGCCTAGAGTCATAAAGTTCATCACGAACTCCTTTCACGCACTATTGTAACAGAACCACCCACCCTGTCAATACACGATCACGATGATCGTTTATTTGATTTGGACGCACCCTTGGCACGATCCACAGCATCACGCCGTATTTTTTCAATAGCGTTTCTCAGCAATGAATTCTTCAATGCTTCTTGAGAATTTGAGTTTTTAGGCATTATGCCCTCCAACTTATTTAGGCATTTGCGTCAGACGAATCCTCGTAGATTGTGATCCACTTGGGGTCTTCATCGCGCCGTAGATACGCAGCCTTTGCAAAATTCCATTCTTCACGCTCTTGGATGCGGTATCCCTTGCGGTGTTTCTTTGAGAACTTCTTGGCAGAGGCTTCATCGTCAAAGTACTCGTAATTGCCTTGATCGTCCATGCCGCCCCAAACGCCACTAGAAGTCTTCCAGATGTCACCTGGACGGTGGCGTTGGGCAACCTTGGCTTCTGCTTCCTTGCCCTGCGCGGTCTGCTTGGCGGTGTCGGGCTGTACATTAAACACAAACTTCTTGTCGGCGTGTGCGCCCTTTTTGAGTTGCGAGAAGAAGTCTACAACCTTGTGCTTAGCCAGTTCAAGATTGTTCTGCCCCTCGCCCTTCTTGAAGCGCATCAGCACCTTGCCCACACCTGCTTCGTCATTCGTGCCAATGTAGTAAAAGTCCTGATCGTTCTTGTACATCACGGAGTGCTGACCGAATTGGCGACCCAAATCAATGATTTGCTTCTTTGTGATATTGGGAACCAAAATGCTCAACTCTTCGTTGAAGCCTTCGTCGCCCTTGTATCCGCCCCGCAGTTCAATGTAGCCGTGACCCATTGCACGAATTGCCTTCTTGAGTTCTTCGTGCTTGGCTAGATTCTCCTTGTCGGAGTTTGCACCACGGAACGCGCTCACAATACCAAAGTCCTTCTTGTCGTCTTCCACATATTGGAACACGCGGGACAGTTTGGATTCAACAAGTGATACTTCGGTGATCGCTTTGTTGTTCAGCGATTCGCGCAAGTCTTGGGCATTAAGATATTGAGTGAACTTTTTCATGCAGTTTCTCCTTGGGTATCCCCATATTTATAGGAGTTAGTCCTTCCCCGTGCAGCATTACGCCTTCGTTCGTGGTGTACCAAATTTCGTCAAAACAGCCTACACACCACGGCATACACCGCGGACACGGACGCGCCATTCGCATCTGCCCAAACCGATTGAATCGGATGTTGAACAAGATCATGCCTTTGGGCTTGCGCTGAAGTTTCAAAAATGCGTCAAGTTCAGAGTGCATTTCCCCAAACAGGTATCCGTGCTGCACTGCCATCGGATGGGTCTTGATGATGTTTGTACCAATGGATTCAATGCGTCCCTTGTGCAGCACAATGCTGATGTGCTTTTTTGGACGGGGAATGTCCAAGCACATGGGGTACGCAATGCCAAGCAAACGCTGAATCTGTTTTGCGTTCATAACAAAAACGGCTTACGGGATGTTTCACCCGTAAGCCGCAAATAGGGGATTACTTGGACTTGCCGCACGACACCGCAGAGCGGTACTCGTCAACAGTCTCATCAAGACGATCAATTGCAGCCCACACAGCGCGAACGCGCTCTTCAGAGTCGCGCTCCACGGTTTCGTGGACGCTATCAATGCGCTGATTCATGGCATTGGAGTTCGTCCAATGCGAATCATTCACCTCATTGATATGATCAGCAAGGGCTTCAATCGCCGCCTTCTGCTTGCCGATCACATAGAACGCGCCGGTAGCACAGAAGAAAGTGTAGAAGCCAACGAAAGCAACCACCGCATTGGTGTCGCTTGCCTTACCAGTGAAGCCAAGCAGAGCGGCACCACCAAAGCCAACCATAGAAATGGCGGCATACGAAACAAACACAGAAGTCTTATTGTTCATGTTCTTTCCTTTTTGAATGAGTCACACAACCTACCCAAAGGGGTGGCTACGCCAATCGGTCGCAGCCACCCCAAGGGCATCAGTTCCATCGGGAACTTGTATTAGGCAGACACAGACACCGAAGCATCAGCCATGCCGCTGCCAAGACGCTTGCTCCAACGGGAGAGCAGGATAGCCACGCCCTGCTCGGTGCAGCCGAAGGTGTAGGTGCGGGTGTCGTTCTCTTCCGAACGAGCGTTCTTCAGAGCAATGTTCGTGCCGCTGATACGCTTGGCAAAGCGGTCGAACTTGCCGTCCGTGCTGTTGTCATAGAGGTCAACGGTCACGGCAACGGTGTAATTCTTACGGTTCTTCATAGCAAATCTCCAAATGTGAGCCTCATAAAGTTTACGCTTCGGATGGCGGCTCAACCATCATTCCGCGTTTCGTGTCTTAATTGTAGCAGGTCTACAGTGGATGTCAACCCCTACGAGCGGTTTTCCATTATTTGTTTTGGATCACCACTTGAAATATTGAGCAAGCAGGGCAACGCCAAGCGATGCCACGCCAAGGACGGTGCAGAACCCAATTCCAAAAATCAGCGGATGTGTAAATGCAAAATCAGTAATTACTGTAATTGGGTCGTGCTTCTTCCAATACACCTTGGCATCATCCAACTTGAAATTAATCCATTCCCAAGCGGAATCAATGAAATTCTTGTTCACTTTAGTATATTCCACGGGGGGTGAGAAAATATACGAATGGGTGTACGGACGAATCTCTTCCGCAGGAGGAGTGGTCTGTGTGTCACCAAGGAACTCTTCGGCGGTTCCTTCGCGCCAAACAGTGTTGATAGCGGGTTCGGTGGTAATCACAGGCTTGGGCTTCTGTGCGCGGGGCTTGCGCGTCTTGGGCGCATCGGTCTTGCCAAGACGCTCGTTGCGTTCATCAAGGGTATCGGGAGTTGTGCGTTTGCTGACAGGCTTCTTTGTGATCTTCTTCTTCTTTGCCATTTGTGTTTCCTTTGTATTGTGCCTTGGGCGGGAGTTGAACCCGCGACTTACGAATTAAAAGTTCGTTATTCTACCAACTGAATTACCAAGGCGATGTGTCAGTCAATGCCGTCCCACAGAGTGGGAGTCTTGGACAACTCCATGATCTGCTGCTTGTGAACCATTTCACCAAGCACTAGATGGAGGCGGTCAATCAAGTCTTCCACCTCATCAATACTGTATGTATCCACCTGTTCCGCCGTGTCCACACCCTTGATGTGCAGGGCAGGTTCGTCAGGATAGTGTGGATTGATGGTGATGAAGAAATCCATGTCGGTCTTTAGTTCTCGCTTGCTCATGTGCGTTTCTCCTAATGCGGGTTGGGAGAATTGAACTCCCGTGACGGGTTTGGAAAACCCGCGTAATAGCCTCTATACGAAACCCGCTTATCGTGATCGTTCACTAATGCGCCGTGCGCGGCGCAGGTTTTCCGAATCAGCACTGTCAACCATGACCAGTTCAGGGGCGGTCTTGTGCGACCAGTCCATGAACCCAACGAATGTGGTGACACGCGAACACGCCACGCAAGTGGTGGTGTGGGGCAGAGCCTCAAGACGCGCAGGGGGAATCACTGCATTACAGTTGTCGCAGGTGCGGGGCATTACCGTGTCTCCATAACGAAAAGGCTACTCTTCACTACACGGCACTGCTGACGGAACTCGCCGTCTAGCCGCGCCTTGCGCTCCTTGTGAGTACGCTTGTTGAAACCGAACGGCTTGCACTGCTGCTGCCGTCCTCGGGCTACTGCTGCGCCTTGCCGCTCGGCTTCAAGATCAATGGGGTCTAGGATTCGCTTTGCCATGCACACAGTATAGCGTGTGCGCGGGGCGTGTCAATAGGCGCACACCAATGTACCGTATTTAAATATCAGAACAGGGTGTATACAGAAATTCCCGAAGCACAGGACGCACCCGTTATTTTAATTGGAAAAATGTTGTTGGTGGCGGTGCTTGCACCAGCAACCATCCGCATGGAAAAAGTTGCGCCTGTTGCACCATACGGAAACACATCAACATTTCCAGCAGCACCAGTATTAACAAACATAAATCCCTTGACTTTGCTGTTTGCTCCACTGAGGGTATTAGCGGCGGCAAATGACCCTGTGGTGAGAAGACTTATCTTGTGGTAAATATCCATGTATGGGTTCTCCGTTTATTATTTAGTAAAGTCCGTATACTGAAAAAGTGGTAGGGGGAGTATATCCCGTAGCAACATCATTACTAATAGCAAACGGAGCAATATTTACAATTTGCGATTGCCGAGGCGCAATTCTCAAAGTAGTCACATCTATGTTGTATGCATCCGCTGACGGGTTTCCGCTTAGAGGACCACTAACGGTTCCTGCTCCAATTGGTGCAACCACTCCATTCCACTCGGTGCTTGTTGGAATGTAGTTGTTTGCCGTATTACCGTCACACACCTGTGCGCCCCACAAAACAATCTGAGAAGATGTCGTTTTGTATCCACAACTGAATGCTATATTTTCTTCGTCATCACTTGTGGTTGTACTGGAAACAAAGGTGAAAGAATACCGCGTGGGAACTGGTGTGAGTGTGAACTCTTCTGAAAAAATACTTGAAGTAGCAGGAGCATTGGTGTAATAACCAATTCGGAATTTAGGATTTTGTGAAAACGCTCCACCACCAGAATCTCCACACGCCCACACTGATGCAGTATACATTTTCCCCTTGACAAAAATTCCAGGAGATTGCACTCCAAGAGGATGATACACACCACCTTGAGTGAGTCCCGCACTACCAACAATTAAACGAACTCCGTTTGTGCTTCCGTCAGGCATTCGTATAGGTGAAAATCTACTTGTTCCTGCTGGATGAGTAGAGTCATAGTTGTACCAACGATTCACATTAAACGCCCCTGCTGCGGTCAGTCCGCCCTGCACATTTTCACTGAACCTACAGTAGTTGGTAACACCAGTCATGGGAGAGCCATAAGAATACGCATTATAGGTTAGTCCCGTAACAGCGGTGTTTACTGCAAAGATAGCCGTTGGCTCACTTTTACTGCGGAGCGTTTCGGCACTATACCAATAGTTGCTAATTGCTGCACCGCTTGCGTTCACCATATTCGGTACACCGACAGTACTTGGCGGTCCAGTTATTCCAAACAGCACAACTTTTGAGTAAACATCAAATCCGTCAGACATGGGCTTTCCTCCAGTCCCTTATGTAGACCAATAGAAAAGGGAGCCTTGCGGCTCCCCTTTCAGCCCGTTCAGATGCGGGAGGGCTAGTCCCCACGGCTTCAAGCCGCCATTGCCAGTCTGTTGGCAATTATTGTTGCAGCAGTTTTTTTAACGAGGATCCACCACACGCCTCGGGCATCTCCTGCTTCAGTACTCCGCACCAGTCGATTCCGAATCGACCCCTTATGTTTTGCCCCCGCTGCAAACGGAGGGCTTGACTGCGGGAAGAGGCGGGTGATGCAGTCACTCCGCATTCGCGCATCTGAGTAATGGAGTCGGGGGGAGTCGAACCCCCGTGCTGTATGCGTTTTCGTCCACGATCAACAATGCCGTAAGTATTTAGGCTGGCTCTAGCATTTCGTCTTCGCGGTACTGCCCTCTCCACGCAGCAAGAGGAATAAACAGGTGTCCCACCGTATCGTCCCACACCCACCACCCACCGCTGGCTTCTGCACAGTACAGCAGCATCTGTCCCTCTGTGGTGTCCTGACGCAACGCCAAGTTCCACAGGTAATGCTCCAATCCAATCATCCACCCTGAACCGTAGTACTCTTCGCTCAGGTCGCGCATGATACGCAGCAAGATTTGCTTATGGATTTCGCGGTCGCTTATCCGTCCGAGTGCGCGGTTTCCGCTTGGTGGCTTTTCGTTCAGTCTTGGCTTTGCCGAAAACAGCCTCCCAACCAGCGTCCCAAGCCACGCGATCAACCTTCCGATACGAGTCACCTTTTCCTGCGCCATGAGTGCCTTCCATTTCTAAACCTCATTTACTGCTGCTTTTCGTCTTTCTTTAGCAACCGCTTCCAATCGTTCAGGGATCGGTACGCGGATCGGAATAGAGCGAGGGTGAGAGGGGTGTATCCAATACGACCGCTCTTGTCTCGTCTGTACTTTTCAAGTCGCGGCAAGTCTCCGCATAGGTCATCAAAGGCTTTCGCCAGTTCACGAAGGGCTTGCAGTTCTTCAGCATCTCGTTCACGCATCGCACACCTCCTGTACCGCCGATATCGTGAGTCAAGCCGCGTTCTCCTTTACGCTTGCGGCTTGGCAGAAAAGCCAAACGGCTTTGGCTCGTAAGGCTCAATCTCTGATGCCTTGCGAATGTTGAGACTTGCGGGGACAGCGACCGCAGGACGGTCAAGGTTGGCTACCGCGTCCTGCACGATGCGATTAATCTGATCGTTAAAGGTGCGGTTGTTGGCGTGAGCCGCCTTGGCAATCTTCAGGAACGCAGCGTCCCCGATGTTCATGTCAAGCGTAATGCTTGTGGTCTTCTTGGGTGTACTCATGGTTTAGTCTCCAATCTTCTTGCCGTTGAGAGCAAGCAGCGCAACTTCGCGTCCACATGGGGAAACCCACAGTTCATACGGGTCAACACCCCAATCCATCACTGCTCTCTTCACGAGTTTATTTAGGTCACCGTCCCGATCAATGATTTCTGAAATAGCGAAATCCTGAATTTCGTAATTGGGGGTGGCGATTCCAAACATCCACAACCCATCGCCTTCGTAATCAATGAAAGCCATCTGATCGTTTTGCGTGGGGTTGCTGCCGTTGAATTCACTGTCGAAATTGGTGTTGTTGTAGTGCATGGTAGTTTTGTAAATAGGCGGTTCAGGTGTCGATCCTGAATGAACCTGGTATAAGCAGGTCTGCGAAGCCGTCCGCCCACCGCCCAGTGGTTTAGTTCTTGAGAACAGAGATGAACAGCGTGAGCGTGAGCAGCACGGACGCAACGGAAATGGCGCACAGCATCACGGTGACAAGAATGGTTTCAATGTCATCACGGGTGTAGCACAGCGCGGGTGCAGTCTTCTTTGCGGTCTTGCTCTTCTTGGTGGTCTTTTCAATCTGAATCTTCATGGGTTTACTCCGTAACGGTGATTCGGTTCTTTTGATTGGTGACATGACCACTCGGAGTCTTCACAAAATAGTTGCTCCGTTGCCGATCATCGTCATGTCCCAAACGGTAGTTGATTGAGGAGACTCCACGGCTCTGGAGTTCCTGAAA
>Ga0315905_10001534_pt1 | contig 24844 bp, 21 predicted proteins | sample LakEriMetagenome_5_FD_203522 | JGI IMG/M metagenome (GOLD analysis project Ga0315905, IMG submission 203522) | Freshwater fungal communities from buoy surface, Lake Erie, Ohio, United States - Buoy 4 MA121 | ecosystem: Environmental > Aquatic > Freshwater > Lake | place: USA: Lake Erie, Ohio...
AAAATGATTTAGATAAAGTTCTTGAAAATTGGGTAAAATTAGATGTATTAATTTATAGTCCAACTATTGAAGCAGGTGTAAATTTTGATATTAAACATTTTGATAGAATTTTTGGCATTGTTTCATCTGGTTGTAATTCACAAAGAGCATTTTGTCAGATGTTAAGTAGAGTAAGAAAAATTGAAGATTCATCAATTACAATTTACGCCTCACAACTTGATTATCATAAATTAAAAGAAAGTAATATTTATACATTCCATGAAGTAAAAGAAAGTTTAATTGCATTGAATATTATTGATATTAAACAAACTATTGAAGGTTCTAAAATGGTTAAACGTCTAACAACATATGATATTAATTTTTGTTATAATAAATGCGAAGAATTAATGATGAAAATTAATTATTATTATTTAGGTTATTTAGAATATATTCTTACTAAAAAAGGTCATAAAGTATCTATTAACATGACACCAAAAAAGAAAGATGCAGACGGAAAAGTAATCAGGGAAAAATTAGATGATAATATTAAAAGTGCAAAAGAAGAAACAAATATTGATAAAGATTTAAATTTAGTAAAAGATATTGACGGTAATGAATACCAAGTTTTACTAAATAAACAAAAGAAAAGCGAAGCAGAACAACACGAAAAATTACAAATTAAGAAATTTCTTATTAAAAAATCATTAGGTATTGATAAATTTAATGAGGAAATATTAAAACATTATGATTCACCATTTATTATTAGACACATTGAACATTTAATTGATATTCAAAATGTTAAAAATTATAATGATAATCAAACTAAAGAAACTATTAAAAAAGTAGAAATTATTAATGATTTAATTCAAAAATTAGGTTTTAAATTATTTGATGAAAACACATATATATCAAGACAAGATTTTGAAAGTAAAATTGAATCAATTATGAAAACTAATGAAATATTTATTAATCCTAAATTATCAAATGTATTATTTAAAAAATCAAAAGTAGATATTAAAACTAATAGACAATTTCTAGGATTTGTTAATTCAATATTAGATAACTACAAATTACAAATTAAAAGTGTAGAAGTAAGAGTTAAAAAATCAGATATTGAAAAAGTAGGAAAAACTAAAGATACCGCTTATGCTTTAGTATTTCAAGAACATTATACAACTATTAATGAATTAATCCAATATAAAATTGATAAAGGATATAAAATTATTGATTCTAAAAATTTAAGACCAAAACCAACAACAGAAGTTTATAAATGTTTAATTGATGTAGATGAAATTAAAGATGAAAATGAAGTTTGCGATTTTCCAGACCCTTTCGGATTGGATTTTGGGTTATGTTAAAAATATAAAATATAATTATTAATCAAATAATTATATTTCATTTTATTTTGTCGCCTAAGTTCCCCTATATTTTGTCTTTTAAGGGACTTACCCGACAAGTATAGAAAATTATTTATACTTATTCTAATATATATAATTCTTTTTCAGATAAAACTAATTTTGGATATGTCTTCAATACTGTTATCATACGACCTTCTAATTTTTTAATACGTTCAATCTGTTTTTTATCTAATCCTAAATATGCATCTAATAAATATTTTAAAGCCCTATTACCAAAAGTTTTATAATTAAATGATATTGAATTACATTCATTTAAAATAATTTTTGTATCATTGCCAGCGGTTGCCACGTGAAACGTGATTAAAACATCAATTTCAAATTTACGCCCTACCTGTAATGTATCATTTAATGTTTGAAATAACTTCTTTTTTAATTGTTTGTCTCTTATATTATCAATATCATCAAATAAACATAATGATTGTTTTAAATCTTCCATTGGTATATCATCATGAGCAAAATCACTATTTAATTCAACTATTTTAATTTTTTTAATATCCTTCAAACATCCTATATCTGATGTAATTGTTGTAAATAAATAAACGGGTCTTTTTGGATGAACTTTTATATATTCTTTGATGTATTCACAACACCAAAATGATTTACCACTTCCAGCCTGTCCAAATATTGCGTGGCACGTTCTTTCTTTTTTTATATTTGGTATTAATTGAAAATGTTCATCTGCACCTTCTAAAATTAAATCATTAGTTCCAAATTTAGACCCTTCACCAAGTGATACAATAGCATCTTTCTTTTTATCTTTTTTAATACTGGCTATTGTTTCACCATTACCTTCAAGATTTAATAATATCTTACTCATATATAATATAATTTAGATTATTTTTTTATAATTTATTTCTAATCCAATACTTTTTAGATTCATTATTAACAATTTTATATATTTGTTCTCTAAGATTAACTAATCCATCATATAGTTTATTTTTATTTTTAATGCTTCCTAGTTTCAAAAATTCAGGTGTAAAATCTTCAATAGTATTATAACTTGTATTAAATTTAATATTATCAATAGCAGTTAATAATTGTTCTATTTTTACTGGTTTATTTAATTCTAATAATAATATTAATACATCTAAATCAGACCTTGCTTTATTTAATATTCCTACGGAACTATTAAAAAAATCAACTAAACGTTTCATCTTTCTACCTTTTACTTTATTTTTATTTAAAATTAAATCAATGCTAAATTCTCGTTTTAATGCTTTATTATAATTATTATCATCTAATTCTTCTTTTTTACTTTGACTAATACTTCTTAAAATATTTTCTTCTTTCATATCATCAATATCAAAATTAGATATATCACCCATCTTGATATAATAATTTTCACTTATTTCAATGAATGTATTATTAATATATGATACTACATCTATTTTAATAGTGCTTTTTTCTTGTATTGCTTCATCTAATGTAATAAATGATTTATCTATTAATTCTTTTTTATTTTTTAATACTTCTTGTTTAGTCCATTTCAATGCTTCACCATCAGTATTTAAACCACATTTAAAATCTGTAATATAACTATATGATGATTTAGAATCTAATGTTTTATAAATATATTGAAAATACTTAACTATCTTCTTTACTGTTGGTTTTGAATTATTGTAAAAACCCGCTAAATCAAAATCACTATTATATCTTAAATTTTTTAAATTACTTGAACCAATTACTTTATATTTTCTTGTTAAACTAATTATATTAAATACATCTTTCAATTTTTGGACATAACTATTAATATCTCTTTCATGGAAATCATAATCATTCATATTAATATAAATTAGATTATTATTTTTTTAAAATTGTTTTTATAAAAAGCGTTTATTTAATGCTTGTCTTATAAATGAATCATCAGATTGAATAAAATAACCACCTTCTAATGATTCTAATGATGTATAATTTTTAAGTTTTGATAAATTACGAATACTATTATTAATTTCATTATATAATCCAATAGTTTCTTTTTCAACTTGATTATATAAAGTAGATTTAATTAACATTGAACTTTTATTTTTATAGTCTCTTAATATTTCAAGATTACGTTTAAATTTAATTATTTCATCATATATTTGTTTATTTAAATCTTCATCTAAATATTTAATATTCTTTTTAATTTTTGAAATAAATAGAACGGTTGTTCTTCCAAGAAATTGAACTAAACCAGACATCAATTCATCTATTTTAGTTTGATATGCTGGAATTGGTGATTTTTGATTAGTGTATTGAATTGCTGTTGTAAGTTTATCTATTTTTTTCGCTAAATCTGCATTTGTAATTTGTTCTCTTTCAACTTCTTTTTCATCTGCCAATTCATCTGCTTCATCCTCATCTAAAATTATAGGTTTAGATTCTGCAGGTGTTGCTGGTGTTGTTGTTGGTGTTGCTGGTGCTGGTGTTGCTGGTTGTGATTGTGCTAGTAGTAGTTCTTTTTTAGATTGTTTAGATGTTTTCGCTTTTTTAGGTCCTCCACCTCTATATCTTCCTGAACCTGTATAAACTGAACCAACCTTTAATCCTTTAATATCTTCCCTATAAAGATTAAATGCTTCAATACACCTTTCTTTATCTGGATAATTTGCTGGATTTACTTGTGAAAATCCTAAAGCCTTTAATGATTGTCTTAAATCAGTTAATGATGTTCTAGGATTTTTAAAAATTGATTCATAAAGTTGTGTTTCTTTTACTACTTTTGGAAATTCTGATGGTTTAATAAGTGGTTTTTTAGGTTGTTCTTCTGCTTGTTTTCCTTGTTCTAATCTTTCTAAAGTTTGATATTTAGGTCCTTCTGTTGATAATTTATATTGATATGCTAATAATGATTTATACGCTGGACTTTGTGTTCCTTTTCTATTTTTATCTTCTTCATCACTTAATTTTTGTATTCTTTCATATTCTTCCTCATATGATTTCTTTTTATTTTTAAGTTGTTCTGGTGTATAAGTTTTAGTGCTACTCAAAAAATTATAACTTTTAAAATCATCTATATTTGGATTTGATGGGTCTGTAAATATTGATTCTGTTGGTGTATTTACTTTCTTAACTACATTAGTGAATAATTCTTCTACAAATTTTTCTACTTCACTTAATATTTTTAGTCCTTCTTCATCTAATGCATCTTTATTTTCTTCAACAAAAGGTTGAGTTATTCCATCCGCTGGTATTTCAACGCCTGCTTCTTCTAATTTATCTTCTAATTTAGTTAAACTATCTTCTAATTTATTTTCTAAAATATCACTTGTATATTTTTTCAATCCTTCACTATACTTTTCAAAATCTTTAATATCTTCAGTAGGTGGGACATAATCAGGTAGTGGGTCTAATTCATTTCTTCTAAGTTCTAATTTTAAACTTAAATCATCTAATTTAGTTTTATATTCTCTCATTTGTTCTAATTGTAATGAACCTGCATCTCCTAACTCACCTTCTAAACTATCTATCATAGGATTTAAATAATTTAAAATTTGAGTTATCTGTATAAGTAATTGTGTTGCTTGGTCATAATTTAACATTTTAACATCAACTAAATAATTAACATAAAATTGTGTATTCATCCAATCATATGTTCCTTCTACTGGTTCTCCTGATGTTGCTTCTTCAATTGCTTCTTCAATTGCTTCATAAGTTTTTGCTTCATCAGTTTTTGATTCTCCTAATTCTGTTTCTTCTTTACTTTCTTCTACTCCGCTAAAATCAAATTCTAATTTATAATCTTTATCATCTGAATCATCAGATGGCGGGGTTGTTGATTTTCTTATTTCTCCTACTGTTTTTTCACTACCTTTTATTTTAATTGCTTTCGCTGGAACAAAAACATAATCTTCTAATTGTCTAAAAGTATAATTAATTTGTTTTAAATTATTAACCAATTCAGAACCATAAACTTGTAAGTTTTTTTCTCCTAAGGCTTTATCTTCACTATCTAAATCTTTTAAAGATGTTGATGTTTCCCCTATGTTATTTCTTGCTAGTCTTGATAAACGATTATTTATATCAATATAATCATTTTTAGAATAATCTATTTCATCAATTTTATACGACATTATATATATTAATAAATATTTTATTTGTAAAAATATTTATTATTATATTATTATTTATTTAATCTTTTTTGCTCTAATAGAAGCCATAAAATCTTTAGCCTCTTGACTTCCTTTAACAAATCTTGCGGTTCTTGGTTTTCTTGGTTTCTTTGCACCACCTGAACAATCACCACATCCATTTAATGCATCTTTTAAATCTTGACTATATACCATTCCACCCCTTGCTTTTGCTTGGTCATAAATATTAAATGCATCACCTACGGTATTTTTAGCGTAATTAGTCCATCTATTGGCTTTCTTAAGTCTATTAACACCACCAGAACCAGCCCCACGACTTTTTGCTTGGTCATAAATATCAAAAGCATCACCTACGGTATCTTTAGCGTATTTAGTCCATCTATTCGCTTTTTTAAGTCTATTAACACCACCAGAACCCATACCTGCCATTTTAGCAATATCAAAAGCATCACCTACGGTATCTTTAGCATATTTAGTCCATCTATTCGCTTTTTTAAGTCTATTAACACCACCAGAACCCATACCCGCCATTTTAGCAATATCAAAAGCATCACCTACGGTATCTTTAGCATATTTAGTCCATCTATTCGCTTTTTTAAGTCTATTAACACCTCCTTGTGATGGTAATTCATTACCTGTAAAGGTTCTAAATGCTCGCCCACCAACTGCAAGTGTTGAAGGTGGTTCTGCTGTTGTTCCTGCTAGAATTGTATTTGAAGCCCTAACACCACCACTTAACATTTGGGGTTCTTTAAAAGGTAGTTTGTTTTGCATTGCTTGTTCTTGCATCCTTAGACGATGTGCGATACCTTTATTATAATTCATTAAAGCGATATCATTTATTCTTTCATTGTAAAGATTGTCATATCCTCTTGTTGCCGACATATATATATAATATTAATTAGAATTTTAATTATAATAAATTTTATATATAATTTTAAAATGAAACTGTAAAATTTAATTTTAATTCTGGCTTTGTATAATATTCTATTTTTATATTACCATCTTCTAAAAATTTAGTATTCTTAATATAGTTTTGATTTTGTAATTTAATTCGTGATAAATAAGTAAATCTATAATAATATCTATCTTCATTAATTCTTTTAAAATTACTTAATTCATTTTTAGTAAGATATTCCGTAGCATTTTCTAAACTAAATTTATTTTTATTGAAAAATATAGATTGTATATTTGGATAGTCCATTATAATAAGATAGAAATTAATTATTTTTTAAACTCATTATATTTTCTATACTTGTCGCCTAAGTCCCTTAAAAGACAAAATAATAGGGGACTTACCCGACAAAATAAGTATAAATAATTTTCTATACTTGTCGCCTAAGTCCCTTAAAAGACAAAAAATAAGGGGACTTACCCGACAAAATAAGTAAAACTTAGTTTTATTAATTTGAAATTTATTTCAAATTGACAAAATATATTTATTTCTTCTTTTTATCAGTTAATATTTTAGTAGAATGATTATATAAAGGATTCCATGAACCGGTATTTTTAACTTTATCTTTTTTATTTGTAAATGTTAAAGCACTCACGACATCACCTGAAGATTTAACAACTTTTAATTTTTTATTATGACTTCCGATGATAGCGGGATTTAATGTGATATTTTCATCACCTACTAATTTTTTTTTGGCTAGATTTTGGGCGATATTTCCACTTTGAGAATGTGATACTAAACTTAAATTATCTTTACCATATTTTTCATTTGCTTTTTTTTGTATTTTTTCTGCATTCTTATATCTATTTGAATACTGATGTAATCCTAATGGAATTAATAAATTATTACTCCAGTCTTTGGCTTTGTCTGTGCCTGCTATAGTATGAACGGCTTTACCTGTATTAGGGTCATAATAAACCTTATCTCGTTTAGTTGATAATTCTTTATCTAATACATACCCATCAACATTTTGGGCTTCACTTTTTGTTTTATATCCAGCATCAACAAATTGGGCGAGTTCATGATTATCAATATTACCACCTTTTTTATCAAACCCAAAATCAAAGTCTTCATCTCTATCAAATTCATTACTCCAATTTGTCCAACCATTAAAAAAATTCTTTAATTCTTTAGTTGGTAATAGTTGTGTATATTTTTTAACAAATTCATTATATTTTTCTATTTTCCTTAAATTATTATCTAATATCCACTCTTTAAATTTATCTTTTCCATCTGGTGTAAATACTGGTATTTTTATTTTACCTTTCTTAACTGGTTTAACTTCTTCTTTTTCTTGTTCTTTAACAACTTCTTCAATTGGTGCGGGTTTTGGTAATGGTGGTTCTGGTTCTTTCTGTTCAACATCAAAATCAATATCAACATTTTGTAATTCTTGCCCTTTCTTCTGTTGTGATAAATAAAAAACTTTACCTAATATATCATTATCTTTTTCACTACTTAATTTTTCAATAACCCAAATATCAACTGTCATTTTTATTTTTTTACCTTCACTTCCTAAAAATGGTTCATCTTCTAATCTTTCAATACTATATTTTAAATAACTACTTTCACCACTTACTTTTTTATTCTTTTTCATTTCCATATTTAAATAATCTTGTGGTGCATCATTAAATAAACCGAATTCATCCCATTTATTATTAAAACTCCAACTTGTCCCAGTTATTGCAACAATACGCCCATCTTCTTTTAAAAATGCAAAAGCCCTATCAACAAAATTAAAATCATATACATCACTAGTCAAACTATTTTCACCCTTTTTAAGATGAAATGGGGGATTCATTAAAATTAAATCATATCTTTTACCTGTTCCAAATGTTAAAAAGTTTTTATTATCAAGTAATTTTAAAATATTAGGTGCAACTTCTACTATTTTTTTTAATTCATTTCTATTTCTTTCATCTAAATCAATCATATCAATATGATATTCAGTTTTAAGTTCTTTTACTAATGGTTTTATTAAATTTCCAAATCCCGCCGATGGTTCTAATATATCTAAATTTCCTTTTAATCCTTTTAATCCTAAATCCTTAATTTTATTTGCTAGTAATTCAGATGTATAAAATTGATTTAATTGTGATTCTGTTGTTTTTGTTTTCTTAATAATCTTTTGTGGGTCTATACTAAAATTAAAATCTAATATATCCCCTCTTTCTTTTCTTAATGCCATTTTGTAAATTTCAATTTGTTCTTCATCAGTTAAACCTTGTTTATTATGTTTCTTAAGATATTTTTGTTCTCTTGCTTTTATTATAGGTAATAATTTACTTTCATATGTTTCAAATAATTCAATATTACCACCAAAGTTGGATATAAATTCATTAATATTTTTTAGTTTTGCTTTTGATAGAACATATAAATATATATCAATTGATGATTTACTTGGTGTTTGTAAATTTCCATATCCTTCTGTATTATTAATAATATTACTTATATAATCACTTACTGATAATATATTTTGTTTAATTCTATCATAATAATTAATATTTTCAACTGATGATTTTTTACTATTAAAACCTTTAGTTCCTTTATGACGTATTGATAACATATTACCTCTAATATCAAACGCACTATTTAAAAATCTTTCTTCATAATTTTTATGGTCCTTAATTACTTCTTCAAATTTAGTTTTTAATTCTGGTAATTGTTCTTTAGAATATATTTCAATTTTATCTAATAGTTTAATATAATAATTATGTAATGTTTTTACATCTGCATTTTTAAGTTTATCATTTTCAATAAATTGTCTTTGTAGTGTTAATCCTTTATTTTTAACTTTATTAATTAATCCTTTTGTTTCTTTGTATTCATCTGTTTCAGCGTTTAATTCATTTTTAGCCCCTACCCAATCATTAAAACCTTTTTTAGTTATTTTATCAACAATTGGTTTATCATTTTGAAAACAAAATAATAATGTATATACATTAACATATCTTTCACTTTCTGGTAATGCAAAATGTGATTTATAACGAATAGCACGAGCAATAATTTGTTCTGTTGTTGCATCATTCCATTGATGGTCTAATAATATTAAATTTTGACAATTTTTTGTATCTACACCTTCCGCCCCTGCTTTAGTAATTAGTAAAACTCTATATTTATCATTAATATATGGTCCTAATTCTGAGTCATCTGATTTTCCTATTTTATCATTATAATAACCATTAAAATATTTTTTACTTTGTTCTTTTTGTGCGGTTGTTTGATTTCCACTAATAACCTTATAACCTATATCTAATTCATTTAATTTCTTTTCTAATAGTTTAATACCTGCATCTTGGGCGACTGTATATATAATAAATTTTTGATGTGGTGCATCTTTTAATAATTCCATTATCTTACTTATTTTTGGGTTATTTTCTAATTGAATAGCATTTGTAGCGTATCTTTCCGCACTAAAAAAAGAATTAGGTTTATCACTTTGACTTCTTTTATTTGGATTACCTGTTTCTTTTAATTCATTATATTTTTCTTCTTGTTCATCTGTCATGTAAATAGGAATAATAAAATCTCTTTTTTCTGGGAAATATATTGATTTTTGAGTTGGATAATAAGATATTCTATATCCAAAATATTCGGGTAAATTTGATTCTGTAGCGATTGTTTTAAAAAATGTTGATGAGTCTAATGGATATCTTTTATCAATATAAGCCAATAAATTTTCAATATCATAAATATTATTTACAAATGCAGTTCCAGTTAATAATAATATTTTATGGGCTTCAAATGCACCATATTTCATTAATGAATAACCCCTTTTATTTTTAGTAGCGGTTGTTTCTAAAATATCCCCTGTTTCTGGGTCTTGAATATGTTGTTGGACTATTTCAGTTCTTAAATTATGGGCTTCATCAATAATTAATAATGCATCCCTTGCAATAATTGGTTTTCTAACATATTTTTCATAAGTTAAAAATTCATATCTTTTATCTTGAACATTAACACCATATTGAATCATACCATTTACAAAATTATATAATAATGCACTTGGTGATACAACTATTACTTTATTATTTGGATATAATGTTAAATAAAAATAACTACTTACTACGGCGGTTAATGTTTTACCACTTCCTACGCCATGGAAGATAACTGCACCTCTTAATTGTGAAAATACAAATTGTTTAATAAAATCTTCTTGATGCTTTTGTAATGTTAATTCACCTTTTTCAAATTTATCATCTTTAACTTTTTTATCTGTAATAACTTTTATTGGATTTACCTTTTTCATTTCTTCAATTAATAATGCCTGTTCTTCATCTGTATTTTGTTTTCTTCCAATCTTTTTAAGAACATTTGCTGGAACTCTAATAATTGGGTTTTTTTCAACAATTACATAATCATTTGGATTTATTCTAAATTTTAAAACTAAATCTATTAATCGTTTTTTAGTTGCAGTTTTATAAGATATATTCTTTTGTTTATCTTCTACAAATTGTCTTATTAAATCTTTTAATTGATAACCTTTAAAATAACTTAGGGCTTGAAATGCTTTTTTATATTTTTCTTCATCCATATTTATTTCTGGTTCTGGTTCTTTTAGTTCTCGTTTTGCCCCACCTTCTAAAACAATTTTCATTTTACTTTTCATATATATAATAATTTATAAAATAATTATATATAATTTTTAGATTAATTTGATTTTTTGTCGCCTAAGTCCCTTAAAAGACAAAATAAATATAGACTTACCCGACAAAATTTTACCATAATAAACGTAAAGATAATATATTTGGTGAGTATTCATTATTTCTCCAATTACCTTTTACTCCGTTCATCCGTTTTCTATAACTCATAGCCCTCAAAGCGTTTTTATGAAATGTATAATCTTGGTATCGTATATCCCCAAAAGAAATAAATTTTCCGTCATCATCTTCAATCATATATTTTTTATTTTTACGATTTGAAATATAAACTGGTTTATCATAAAATTCTTTAGCCCGTCTTTCTACTTCTTTAGGATTACTTACTAATAATAATTGATTATATTTATCACTCATTAATTAACATTAGATTTATTTTTTTTACTTTTTTTATTAGATACTACTTCTATATTATTAGGTAATCCTACTTGAGTGGTTGTAAAATTAGATGCTTTTAATTTATCATTAATCTCATCAATTGAAAACCCTACTAAATTTTTTAAGGTTTTATTAATGTTTTCAATTTCTTGTGTGTAATCAGGTTTAACTTTAGGTTCTTTTGGTTCTTTAGGTTCAACTGGTTTATTCTTTCTTGCCTCTCGTTGTAATCGTCGCTTTTCTTTGAGTGCTTCAATTTTGATTGGGTCAAGTTCTTTGACTTTAGGTTTAATTGGTTTAATAATAATCTTGAAATCTTCCATATGTATATAATCTATATTAGATTATTTTTTTAAAGTATTTTTTTTAAATTTTTGCGTTTTAATTTTTAATTCTCTTTGTATAACTTCATCAGGTTTAAGTGTCTTCTGTCCATCTATTGAATACCAATAAATATCACCTTCAACCGCACGATAACATAAATCATTTAATGCCCTTTCTTGTTCTTTTTTTAATATATATTCAGGGTCTGATTCTCGTTTTTCACGTGCTTCAATTGCTCTTTCTAATTTTTCCCTTTTCATTTGTGTTCTTTTAAGTTGTGCGTTTTCTAATGATTCTTTTAATTTCCTTTTATTCTCTTCAATTTCATCTTCTTGTTCTTTTTGTTTCTTTTTAATTAAAGTCCATATTTCGCCTTTTATTTTATATTGTTCAGTAATTTCTTTTTCATATTCTTGTTTTTTAATATTCATTTTATCAATCTCTCTTTCCATTTCAAAATATTTTACTGTTAATTGTGTTATATCTAAACTTTCCATTATATAATCTAAACTAGATTATTTTTTTATATTATTTTTTTGTAATAATACTATCTAAGCTTGGACCTCGTCTTTCTCGTTGTTGTAGTGGTGCGGGTAATTCAATGGCGGGTGAATCTTCATGACCACCTTCTAAATCAACCCTCCGATGAATAGTTATACATCCACCTAAACATTTTATTTCATCGCATTTACTTTTAAAAATATATTGTCCTAATGCTAGAATACAAGCGATACCAGATGAGACAACAAATGAAAGAAAAACTTCACTAAGTGCCATATATTATTAATTAGAATTAATTTAATGAATCTTTTATATTTGAATCCAAAATGAACCATCAGAAAAAAATGTTTTTACTTGACCTGCATTTACTGTTGTAGTTGAAACAGACCCTGCAATATCGTAAGAACTTGCACCAATTATTAAAATACAAGCAGTATCAGCACCATTATTATTAACTGTTGTGTTTTTTGTTGATTGAACGCTTCTAACTGTAATAGTGTATCCTTTTGCACTTGCTACTGTTGGTAATGTTATAGTTCCACCAGTTCCACCTGTCCCATTATTCACTAAGACTACATAAGAATTCCAAAGTGATGCACTACCCATATTATTTGACCCTGAGAATCGTTCATAACTTATTCTACCAGATGCAAGATTATTTACAGAACTTGGAACATCACCATTTATAAAAGTATCTGATAAATTTAATAAACCATTAATTGATGTAATAATTCCTGATGCTCCAATATTTACACTTGTGGCGATTGTTGTTCCAATTGATAAAGCAGTAGTGGTTAATGGTGTTAAATTAGAAGTTTTAATACTAGATGCATTAATAGCACCTGATGTTGTTATTGATGTTGGTATTTGTGTGAAATCATTAGTTCCTGTAAAAGTATTATTATTAGATAATATATTTATTCCACTATTTATTTGTTGTTGTAAATTATTTATTCTTTGATTTAATTGATAATTACTATAACTCATTATATATTATTATATTAGATTTTTTTAATGAAACTTTTAAATTTGAACCCAAAATGTCCCATCAGAAATAAAATGTCGTGTTGTTCCTGCACCCATAGAAACTAAATTGACCGCTGATGCTGTATCATAGGCTTTTGCTCCAGTTGTTAAAATACAATTTACACTACCAGTAGTCGTAAGTTCAGTTGTTGCAGTTAATTGAACGCTCCTAAATGTAAATTTATATCCTTTTGCTAGTGCTGGTGTTGGTAATACAAATCCACCGCCCCCACCACCTGTCCCTGTGTTAATAAATATTGCCTCATTATTATAAAGTGTGAAGTTAATAGTTCTTGAACCTTGATTAACCTCAACTCTAATTTTACCTGATTGTGTTGTTGCCCCATTGCTATCTATTCCACTTAATAAATATTTATCAATACCATTTAATATTCCATTAACCGTTGTTGTAATTGCTGTATATCCAATATCAATACTTGTGGCGAGTGATGTTCCAAGTGATAAAGCGGTGGCGGTTGCTGTTGTTAATGATGGCGTTGTAACACTAATTCCATTAATAACACCTGTTATAGAGATTGAACCTGTATTTGTGTTATTTCTTAAAATTTGACCTAATATATTTCCTGCGGATGCTGAAATATTGCCAGTAGTCGCTGTTATTCCTCCAGATGCCGATGTAATTGATGATGCTGATGTTATACTACCCGTTCCTGTTGTTGAAATATTCCCTGTAGTTGTAATAAATCCTGTTCCAGTATAATCAACCGCTGAAGTAGCACCTGCTATTGTTAATGGTCCGTTTATAGTTGTTTTTGTATTTGTTGAACCTATGTTTATCTCTGTTCTGTTTAATGTTGAGGCATTATTCCCAATATTTATTGATGGTCCTGATGTTCCTGAAGTTATTGTATTTACACCTGTTCCAATATTAATATTCCCTTCTTGTGTTCCATTTGATTTTGTTCTTGTTCCAACGCATAAATTTAATACACCAGTTGATTGTGTAGAACATATACCTAAATTTGTGGTATCAGATATTGCATTAATTGTAGGTGTTGAAATAAAACCAGATGTTGTTAAGTCTGGTAATATATTATATGGAACTGTTTGCATCCAAAAAGCCGACCCCCAATATAAACTAATAACACCTTTTGTTTTTAATACTACTGCGGATGATGTTGCAATACTATCAAATAACATTACACTTGATGTTGGAAATGCAATAGATACATCAACAGATGCGGTATTTTTAATTTGTATTCTTTGACCTAGAAAAGTAGGAACTGGTATATTTAATACTTTTAACGCTGTTGAACCTACAAGAAATACAAACAAATCTAAATTTGTAGTGGTTGAAATTGTTTGAGGTAATGCTGATGTATTAATTGATACATAATTTGTTTGACCTGCTATACATCCATTAGCACCGATTAATTTTCCATTAAAAGTATTATCACCTAACCAGTTATTATTACTACTCAATAAAGTTGTCCCCGCGTTTAAAGTTGTTTGAACGTATGAATAATATGATGATTCAAAATAAGTGGTTAAATCAACATTAACACCTGATATTTTAATACAATAAACTTCTATTATAATTCTATCTGTTAATAATAAAGTAATAGGCGTATCAATTGTAGCGTTCATATGATAGGCGTCTGGATTTGCTGATGGTGTAGCGTTTATATCTGGACTATTTCCACTAGTAATTAAATCAGTAATAACACCACCACTATTCTTTCTAATTTTAAAAAAATAATATAAAACACCACCTGCACCACTTACACCACCATATAATACCATATTCCATAAACCAGCGGGAATTTGTGTAATATTTATTACATCAGATATAAAAGATGCTATCAATTGATTTGTTCCATTTGTTGTAATTGTTATTGATTGCTGAACTGCTGATGATACAGTTTGTGATAATTTTTTATATGAAATTGAATTTACTGTTAATGTTTCAGAATAATTTAAATATAAATTAAAACCACCACTATATTGACCTACTAAAGAATCAACATATCCTTTAGTTGTTAAATCATTACCTAAAATTGGACTTACTGAATGTGGTGGTGTATCAAATGATGCCTGACCATATAAATTAATATTAGTAGATGTTAAATTTAAATTATTGGTTGATTTTGCTATTGTTGATTCACCTGTAGAATTTGTAAATTGTATTTCATCCTGATTTAATAACATTTGTGATGTTGAATTAATTAAATTTACAAAACCTTGTGATATAATAGTTTGGTCTGTAATTGGTGCTATAGATTGTAATATAAGATTTATATTTGTTGCTGAATTTCCACTATCTAATACATCTTGTAAATTTCCAGAACCACCACTATTTATTTGTTGTTGTAAATTATTAATTCTTTGATTTAATTGATAATTTGAATATGACATTATATATTAAAGTTAATATTTTATTTATAATAAAATTTATTTTAAAAATAATCTAAGATAGATTATATAAATGAGTTGTATAGAAAGTAAATTAACGGGGCGTGGATTAAGTGAAGGTTCATTAAAATTATATGAAGCAAACCTAAAAAGATTAAATAATAATAATGAAGTGAAGAATTTAAATTTTTTGAAAGATACAGAAAGTATCATTAAACAAATTAAAGATAAAAAGGATACAACGGCTAGAAGTTATATTATAGCGATTTGTTCCACTCTTAAGAATGACCCAAAAATGAAAAAACAATATGATACTTATTATAATTTACTTATTGAATATAATGATAAATTAAAAACTAATAATACTAAATCAGATAAACAAAATGAAGAATGGATTTCTCAAGAAGAAGTTAAAACGAAATATAATGAATTAGAAGAAGAGATTAAAGACCTTTTTAAAAAGAAGAATATAACTGCAGATGAATATAGTAAATTATTATCTTATGTTGTATTATCATTATATGTATTACAACCACCTAGACGAAATCTTGATTATCTAAAAATGCTAGCCGTCGCCAAGTATAAAGGAACAGAAAATAAAGACTTTAATTATTTTGATATTTCAAAGAAGAAGATGATATTTAATAATTATAAAACTAAAGGAACTTATCAATCTCAAGAAATAGATGTTAATGATAAATTATATATTATCTTATGTGCTTGGATTAAGAAATTTAAAATAAAATATTATATATTACAACGTTTAGATGGTTCAGAATTAGATAAAAACGGTATTACAAAAATATTATATAAAATATTTAATAAAAAAGTTGGTTCTAGTATGCTTCGTAATATTTACTTAACTGATAAATATAGTAATTTAAATGAAGAGAAAATGAAAGATGCTTTAGCAATGGGAACTTCAACTAATATAATAGATAGTCAATATACTAAAAATGATTAATATGTCAATTTGAAATAAAATTTCAAATTAATAAAATTAGGTTTTACCTAATTTTGTCGCCTAAGTCTCCTATTATTTTGTCTTTTAAGGGACTTACCCGACAAGTATAGAAAATCTTTTATTTAATTGGTATCCAATGACATACTAATATATCAGGTGGCATTTCTCTTTTTTGACATTCTCTATTAACTAATTCTTCATAATCATCTAAATTATAACCAGCCTTACCACATAATATACGGGCTATCACGTGTCGCCCACAAGTGCATACATCGGGATTTTCATTTTGTAATTTCAAAGTTGAAAATATTGGTTTCTTACTACTTTTCATGATTCTTGTTAAATAATCATCGGGTTGATTTAACATTTTATTAATCATCTTTGGTATATATTTCAATTCTCCTTTATGAGTTTTTCCGTATGAATCAAAAAATTCTAATATATCACCTTTACGAATTAAACAAACCCAATGACCAACTCTTGGTTCTGATTCTAATAATAAAATACGGTAATCATCCTTATCAGGTATTAATTCATCAATAGTATTATAATTTTCTAATTCACTATATTTCATTATTTTATCTTTTACATCTAATCCAAAATTACGAATAAAATCATCTTCTGAAACCATCTTCTTTAATTCTGTTTTATATTTATTTAGAACTTTATCTTTTTCCGACATATATATAATACAAAATAAAAAATAATCTAGTTTTTTTAAATTGCGTTTTAAAATATTTTTATTTCTATCGTATATTAATATGTCATTTTTTTCACCAGTTGATAATAAACGAGGAAGAATAGAACAAGTTAATTTATTACCAGTAATACGAAAAATATTTAATAGAGATATTAAAATAATTGAAAATGATTTAGCAATATTTGATTATGAATGTGATAAATATTGTTATGAATTGAAAACAAGAACAAATACAAGAAATAAATATCCTACTACATTAATAGGAAGAAATAAAACAGAAAGTGATAAGAAAATAATATTTTTATTTAAATTTACGGATTGTTTATGTTATATTAAATATAAAAAAGAAATATTTGATACATTTGAAGTTAAGAAATTTAATAGAAATGTTAAAGCATCAAATAAAAGTGATTATATTTATATTCCAATAGAACATTTAAAAATAATAGAATCATTTGATGAAATATGTTTTAAATAAAAAAATAAAATATTTAATTCTAAATATAATTATATATAATAAATGTCTGTTTCTAGTCTTTTAAATTCTCCAACATATGGTCAAGTATATACTTTAACAAATCTTGGTGGTGCTCGTGCTACTCTAGCATCCGCTTCAACTGCTATAAGAGAACTTGGTATAATTACAATTGCTGGTGGTGCTACTGATTTATACATAACTTTACCTGCTGGTAAATATATGGCTGAAATGGAATGTTGTCTTAATACAACAGTTGGTGGAACTGCTGTTGATATACGTTTTGCTCAATTACAACTAATTGGTATTAATACTGCAGGTGCTAATCAATTATTGGGTTTTGGAACAAGTTATAATAAAAATATGGATGGAACACTTGCGAATATTATGGATAACAATTTATTTATGAAAGATTCAGTTTTTATTAATCTAACCGAAACAACCCAATTAACTGCTCGTCTAGCATACAATATTGACAATATTTGTGCAACAAAATCTGGAAGTATTGCAACAAATCCTGTTTTACCGTGTGAAAACAAAATTATATTTTATGAAGTGCTTTAAACTTTTTATAATTATATTATTATTAATCAAATAATAATATAAATTTAATCTAAATTTACATTATCATCAGTAAATAATCTAAAATAATCTAAAATAGGTTAATCACTGATGATAATTTATAAATTATCACTATATATAATGTAAATATAATCTAAAATTAGATTAATTATATATGATAATCTAACTTTAGATTAATATGTCGCCTAAGTCCCTTAAAAGTAATATAATATACTTAACTTACCCGACAAAATAATAAATAATATAATCTAATATAATATATATGTCTATACCAATTAATATTAAATTATATAATCAGGTTAGAAAAGAAGCAGATGAAAAGTTTGAGAAAAACAGTGCATATAAAAGTATGTGGTTGGTGTCTGAGTATAAGAGGCGAGGCGGGGAATATTTAGGGAAGAAAACAGATGATGGTTTAACACGATGGATTCTTGAGAAATGGAAGGACGTAGGAAATAAACAATACCCCGTTTTCCGTCCCACCAGAAGAATTTCAAAGGACACACCATTAACATTAAATGAGATTGATAAAACAAATCTTAAAGAACAAATTAAATTAAAACAGAAGATAAAAGGTAATAAAAATTTACCACCATTTAAACCTAAATAATCTAAATTAAAAACTTTAAAAATAATATTATTAATTTTATCTACTGAATATTATATATATGACTACAGCACAAAAACGTTTTTTACCTGATAAGGTTTATTATGATATGGTTATTAGTAATTTAAATAATACTAATTCAAAACCGCCTTTTGCATATTATAATGAAAATAGAAGTTCTCCAATTATTTATGACCCTTTTAAATATAATTTAATTATTGCTAGATGGCAATTAGATACCAATTATTTACCAATATTTATTCCATTAATTCAATCATCATCAAATGACCCAAACTTAACTATATATAGCATTACATTAGAATATAGCGGGTCAATTGGAAACCCTGCATATGTAAATTTTGCACCTCAAAATTTAGTTGCATCTGTTCCAAATGCACCATTATATAATTCTACACAACTACAAGATAATAGTCAAGGTTATTATGATATATACACTTATCAATATTGGATATACTTAGTTAATTTATGTTTTCAACAAGCATATACAAATTTAGATACTGCTTATATTGGGGTTTTACCTTCTTTATTTGCACCTGTTATGACTTGGGATACTCAAAATAATATAGGTATCATTAATGCTGATATTTTAGGTTATGGTGTAGGTGGTATTAAAGTATATTTTAATCAAGCATTATCTCAATTATTTAGTTCATTACCTTTCACTATTAATTCTTTTAGTGATGCATATAATCGTAATTTCCAATTACAAATAAATTCTTTCAGTGTAGCAAATCAAGCGGATTATCCATCTTTCGGAACTGCTGATTTTACAGGTTATCAAATTTTTCAAGAATTTTCAACTATTAGTTCATGGAATCCTGTATTATCTATTGTTCTAGTTTCCAATACTTTACCTATTGTCCCAAATAATGAAGGCGTGCCCTCTGTAGTTATAAATGGTATAAATCAACAACAAAGTGGAAATAATAATGTTCAATCTCAAGTTATAACAGATTTCGTAACTGATGGGATTTATAAGCCAATTATTACATATATACCAAGTGCTGAATATCGTAGAATATCATTAGTTGGTGATAAACCTATTTCAAATGTTGATATAAGTGTTATGTATAAAGATAGATTAGGTCGTTTAAATCCTGTTCTTCTTCCTGCTGGTTGTTCTATTTCTATTAAATTTTTATTTGAAAAGAAGGAAGAATATAAGGATAAAATTAATTAATTTTAATTTAAAAATATTAAAAAAAAATTAATTAATTAAATCTAATTAATAATATATATATAATGTCTGATTTAAAAACTGTTCTAATTAATGATTCTAGAATTGAAGATATAAGCGGTGAAATTGGTTTTTCTATAATGGGCGGACCTCAACAATCCACCTTTCAACCACAACAGGCGAATACATCATCTAACTCATCCCATTCATGGCAAATTAACGTTCCTAGTGAAAATATTGTAGTTGATAGACGTATTTTAATTGATACTGATGTTCAATTTACTATTACTATTAATGGTGGCGTTCCTATTGGTAGCACCGCTTGGAATTGGGGAAATACTGATGGTTTTGGACCTTATCCATTAAATAGTTGTTATCTTACTCAAAATGTTTTAATTAATAACTGCGGATTATCTGTAAATACTCAAGATGTAATCGCTCCTTTACTTCGTATGAATGACCAAAAAATACATACTTATTATGATGGATGGACTCCATCAATGGTTGATGATACTTATTATAATTATTCAGATGCACTAAATGCTAATAATAACCCACTTGGAACTATTACTAATAATAGTATGGATAATAAAATTAAACCTCGTGGTTCTCATACCATTACTTCAATGACTGTTGCATATTATATTGCTGATGTTCTTCAAGTAGGTAGTTCTAATTTAGTTTCTTCTGCACTTACTGATAAATGGATTATTACTTTAACTACTCATCTAACTGAACCTTTACTTTTCCTATCTCCTTTTATTTCAAATCCTTGTGTATCTAATGAAGCGGGATTTCTTGGAATTAATAATTTTTCATTTAATTTTACTCTTGATACTAATCTTAGACGTGTATTTAGGTCTTCTAATGCTTGGTCTTCTTTAACAACAACAACATATGCTTTATCATCAAATTTTAGTGGTGCTAGTGGATTTTCTAATTTAAGAATGCTTATGAATTATCTTAGTGTCCAACCTTCTCAATATGCTAAAATATCCGCCCGTAATGTTTTACCACTTTTACAATATGATAGATATATCGCAATTTCAAGTAATACTACTACAACCCTCCCGCCTGCTGTTGCTGGTGTTCTAACTTCAACCCCTTTTACTTCTTCTAATATTGCATTGAATCAAATTCCAGATACTATTTTAATTTTTGCTCGTATTCCTATATCTCAACAAAATGCATCAAAGAGTGATTCATTCTATAAAATTGATGGAATTTCTATTAACTTTAATAATGTTGCAGGTATTCTTAGCAGTGCTACACCTCACGAATTATGGGTAATATCTCAAAAAGCGGGTTCATCTCAATCTTGGTCTGAATTTAGTGGTCAAGTTAATAAATCTTCTATTACTGGTCTTTCTTCAACTATTCCAACAACTGGTTCAATTCTCGCTCTATCCCCTACCAGTGTATTTAATCTTCCTGAATACCTCAGTAGTTCCAGTTTAGGAAGTTATAATTTACAATTTACTCTAAATATTTCAAATCAAGGTTCAACCGCTACAAATTTTGAAATTGTTGTAATTACTATTACTTCGGGTTATATTACCACTCATCAAGGCACAACTCAATCTTTCACAGGTGTATTGAATAAAGAAATGGTAATGAGTGGGAAATCAGGGGATGGTCTAAAAGGCACGCTTGCCCAATCTGATTATGAACGTCTTGTTGGTGGTGTAAGAGATAATAGAGGAGTAATGAATATGATGAAACATTTTAAAAATAGACGTATGGGCTCAACTTCTGGTGGTGTAATGTCTGGTGGTGTAATGTCTGGTGGTATGCAAACCGTTGGTGGTCGTTTAGGTAAATATATTAAATAATTTGTCGCCTAAGTCCCTTAAAAGATAATATAATATAGAAACTTACCCGACAAAATAAAATAGTTTAGTTTTTTTCTTTAATAAGTAATAAAACTATTTAAAAAAATAATATGTATGTATATATAATGGAACAAATTAATGTTGAAACTGCAATTAACCAATATAAAAAACATTTAGAAGCGGTTAAACGTTATCAAAAAGAAAACCCCGATAAGATGAGTATTAAGGCTAAAAGATATTATGAAAATAAAAAGGCATCTAATCCAGAAGCATATAAACAAATGTTAGAAAAAAAGAAAGAACAATATAGAAATAGAAAACTACAAAAAGTTGATATTCCTATTTCACAATAAAAAATAGTCTAGTTTTTTTCAAGATAAATTTATTTCTTTAAATGATAAAAAAATAAGTATAGAATTATTTCAATTTAAAGAATTATTTTCTTTACTTATATAATGACAACAATATATAATAATATTTTATTTAGACAAAGATGTGTAGAATATGCATTAATTGGATTTATATTTATGCAAAAACACTTTTCTATTTATAAAGGTAATAGTATTAAATTAAAAAAATATTATATTGGTAATGATGATAATGAAGAATATGATTGTTTTCATTATTATCTTGAATTAAATAATGGTATTAAAAAATATATCATTGATAATAGTTGTATAATATATGATTATTATGAATATAAAGAAAGATTCAATCCAAAACAAATTAAAACATTATCTATGAAAGAAATAAAAGAACTATTAAATATCATTAATGGTTCAAATGAATTCATAACATTTATAAAACCACATATCATTAATGATTATATAATTCATTTAAAAGAAATTCAATTTTAAAAAATTTTAGTTTAAGATTTTTTAAAAAATAGTCTAGTTTTTTTCAAGATAAATTTATTTCTTTAAATGGTAAAAAATAAGTATAGAAATAAATATATTTAAAGATTTATTATCTATACTTATATAATGAAGAATAGTTTTTTTGAGAATAAAGTTTTTACAAATTATGAAAATTTGGGATTTGTATGTATTGGTGTTAAACTTGGTTATAATGAAGAGAAAGGAAACAAGATATTGAAACCACCTACAGGATGGCAAAAGATGACAAAGACAACATATAATAAGAATTGTAAAATTACAGAAATGAAACATAAAATAGGAAATGAAGAATCCATGATTAAAGTTCAAGATGGTGTAATGATTCGTAATAAAACAAAACTTAAAGATGGTTCATATCTTTATATTGTTGATTGTGATAATAAATTAGATGAAGAAGGCTTAACTGGTATTAAATATTTTAGAAATTATTATATGAAAGAATGTCCATCAAATGGAATTAAAATGATAGTTGAAGAAACTGGACGTGGTGGGCTTCATTATTTTTTTAGAACATTTAATGAAGAATTAATTAAACAACCACAAATTACAGGCTTAACAATTGACGGTATTGAAAGACAAGTTGATATTTGCACAGGTTTAATTTCATCACCATCACAATATGGAAATGATGAAAAAAATATGAAAAAATATCAATTTATTAATGGTTATGTTCCTAATGATATTTCAGAAATTCCAATTTTACCAGATGCAATGGCAAATTTAATTTTAAGACATAATAAAGATGGTAAAAAGATAATTATTAATAAAGATGGAGATGAAACAGATTATAATTTACCATTAAATGTTGTAAATCCTAATTATCCATTATTAAATATCTTATCATCTCATTTTGAATCTTATTCAAACTGGTCTAGAATGTGTTGGATTATGAAATCATTAAATTATCCATTTAGTGTATTTGATGAATATTCAAGAAAATATCCAAGTAAATATAATGTAAATGAATGTTTAAAATATTGGAATAATTGTAAAGTAAGCCCAAAAATGACAGAAGGTGTTTTACACTCACTAGCAAGAAAAGGAAACCCAGAAGAATATGATAAATTAGGATTAACAAATAATTCAAAGCCTGATGTAATACCAGTTGAAACACTTGAAATTACTAATAAACAACTTATTAAAAATGATGGTTATTTAATCCATAAAGATAATATTAATTTAGATTATAAAGATTGTTTAATTAGTAATAAATTAAAAGAATTCTTTTCATCTGATATTAAAAGTTTTAATATTAAATCACCTTATGATACAGGTAAAACTCAATTATTAAAAAAGATGTTAGTAAAGTATCCACAAAAAAAAGTTTTATTCTTATCTTATAGAAAAACATTAACCAGTGATTTAATGTCTTGTTTTAGTGAATTAGGATTTCAAGATTATAGAAATACAGAATGTCATCAAGCGGATAAACTAATTATTCAATTAGAAAGTATTAATAAAATTAAACCATCCGATTTTATGTTTGTAGATGATGAATATGAAATTCCAAAATATGATTTGGTAATTATGGATGAAATAGAATCATTATTATTTCATTTTGAAAGCCAAACCACTTTTAAAGGTGAATCTAAAAATATTTTTGAATTCATTGAAGCAATTATTAAAAACTCTACTAAACTAATTGGTTTAGATGGTGATTTATCTTTTAGGGGGTTTAACTATATTAAAAGTTTTGGTGATTCTATTAATATTATTAATCCAATTAAAAAAAATAAAAGAAACTTCACAATTATTGATAGTGAAAATGATTTTTACTCACAAATAAATAATAGTCTTAATTTCAATAAAAAAATTGTTATTGTATCACAAACATCAACACAATGTTATACAGTATTTAATTATATTATTAAACAACACCCAACTTTAAAAATTGGTATTTATACTGGC
>Ga0315905_10001537_pt1 | contig 24826 bp, 23 predicted proteins | sample LakEriMetagenome_5_FD_203522 | JGI IMG/M metagenome (GOLD analysis project Ga0315905, IMG submission 203522) | Freshwater fungal communities from buoy surface, Lake Erie, Ohio, United States - Buoy 4 MA121 | ecosystem: Environmental > Aquatic > Freshwater > Lake | place: USA: Lake Erie, Ohio...
GAGGCCTCCAGGGCAAACCAGGCATCGAGGATCACGGGCTTGGCCTGCCACCGGTCATGGAAGGCGCTGAGGGCCGCCTCCCGCTCCGGCAGGGCATGGCACTGGAGAGCCCGCAGGCCGGCCCGCGCCAAGGTCATGGAGCTTCCCTCCACGGCGGCGCGGGCGGCGGCAATCGCCCCGGCATCGGCCGCGGCCACCCGCCAGCTCCAGATCAGGCCCGTGAGGCTCCGGTCGCCGCTGCCCTCAGGCCAGGCCAGGGGCCACTGGGGAGTGATCCGTTCGAGTGCCTGGTGCAGGGGTTCGGCCAGGGCCTCTCCGAACCGACGCTGCAGGGCCAGCAGGGAGTCGAACAGGGCCGGGGGATCGGGCTCGGCCATCGCCTCCTCCAGTTCCGCCAACCCCGGCAGGGCCAACAGGGCGGCACGACTCACTTCGGAAAGGGAGGGGTCGGCCAAGATGCGGCGGAAGGCTTCGATCAGTTCCTCCTCCAAGCCATTGTCGGCCTGACCGCCGGCACGGGCCAGGGCTGCATCGCGCAGCAATTGCTGGCCGGCATCCCAGCGGGCGAAGGCATCGCTATCGGTGGCGAAGAGGTGCACCAACTCGCCGATCGGACGGCCGATCTCCAGGCGCACCGGCGCTGAGAAATGGCGCAGCAGCGAGAGGGCTGGGGGATGGGCCTGGGCCGGCAGCCCCTCAAACACAACCCGGTTCTGATCCTCCTCCAGCACCAGTAGCCGGGTGCCCCGGCCCCAGCGGTTGGGCTTGAGGGTCGCGGCGATGGCGTCAGCCGGATCCTCCCCCTCCAGGCGCGGCAGCAGGGGCTCCCCAGCCCGGTCCAGCAAGCCGATGGCCAAGGGAATCACCAGGGGTTCCTTGTGGGGCTGGCCGGGAGTAGCCGGAGTGTGCTGGTGAAGCGTCAGCTCCAAACGGCCGTTGCCTCCATCCCAGTGCCGCTGAATCCGCACCACCGGCGTGCCGGCCTGGTGGTACCAACGGCGAAACCGCCCAAAGTTGAAAGCCGGACGCCGCGAATCCTGAGCGGTGGGACCGCCGGCCGCCGCATCTTCCATGGCACGCACGAAGTCTTCGCAGGTGGCAGCGCTGCCGTCATGGCGGGCCACGTAGAGGGCCATACCGCGCTGAAAGGTGTCCTCGCCGAGCAGGGTGTGGAGCATCCGAATCAGCTCGGACCCCTTTTCATAGATGGTGGTGGTATAAAAATTATCAATTGCCTCATAGCGGTCCGGTTGAACCGGGTGCGCAGTGGGACCGGCGTCTTCGCGGAACTGCGTGTTGCGCAGCATCGCCACATTCTCGATTCGATTCAGCGATTCACCGTGCTGATCAGCACTGAAGCACTGTTCACGAAAAACGGTGAGCCCCTCCTTGAGCGAGAGCTGGAACCAATCGCGGCAGGTGATGCGGTTGCCGGTCCAGTTATGGAAGTATTCGTGGGCGATCACACTTTCCACGCGCTCCAGTTCCGCATCGGTGGCCGTTTCGGCGTCGGCGAGCACGAGCTTGGAGTTAAAGATATTCAGACTCTTGTTCTCCATGGCGCCCATATTGAAATGGCGCACGGCAACGATGTTGTACTCCTCCAGGTCGTATTCCAATCCGTACACTTCTTCATCCCAGGCCAGGCTGCGCTGCAGCGATGCCAGGGCATGGGCGGTGTAGGGGGCATCACCCGGATCAACGTGCAGCCGCAGCGCTACCGGGCGTCCGCTGGCGGTGGTGAAGCTGCCGCGCACCTCCTCCAGCTTGCCAGCCACCAAGGCGAAGAGGTAGGAGGGCTTCGGAAAAGGGTCGTCCCAAACTGCGAAGTGGCGACCGCTGGCGCCCGACTCTTGACCATCGGCTGCAGCGGACAGATCGCCAGTGGCGATGCAGTTTCCGTTGGAAAGCAGAACTGGACAGGTGGTGCGGTCGGCTTCTATCCGCACCCGAAAGCGACTGAGCAGATCGGGACGATCCGGGTGGAAGGTGATGTGCCGGAATCCCTCGGCCTCGCATTGGGTGGTGAACAGGCCTCCACTCACGTACAGCCCCTCAAGGGTGGTGTTCGTGTGGGGGGTGATCCGCACCCGGCTCTCGAGCACAAAGGGGCGCTGGGGAGGAGCCAGCAGCAGGAGCCGATCGCTGTGGCGCTCGAACGCATCGGCCGCCAAGGGGGAACCATCGAGCCGGAGATCCTCCAGCTCCAGGTCTACCCCCATCAGCTCCAGGGGCTGGCCTCCCGAGACCTCAGCCTGGGGATTCTGCAGGAAGGCCAGCCGGGCCTCCACGATGGTGTGGTCTGCATAAAGCTGCACCGAGAGGTCGGTGCGCTCCAGCAGAAACGGGGCCGGCCGATAATCACTGAGAAGAACGGCCGCCATCAGAATCGGAGGATGCAGAGGATTATTTAGAAGGAGCCGGTGCCTTGGCACCCGCCTGTTTCAGGGCCGCCTCAACCTTCTTCATCACTTCGGGCGGCACAGATTTCGGACAGATTTCAGCGGCGCCGAGAACGGCCGAATTGATCGACCCCTTGCGCAACTCCTCAATCGTGAGGGTCTTGCCGGGCACCTGCTGGATCTGACCCTGATGTTGGCCCTGAATCAACTGGGCGATGGTCTCGCCGGCAATGGCCACAGACTTGTCAAATTCAACCCCAGCGGTACGGGAAATGCAGACATTCACCGCTGCAATGCGGGTGTAAAGGTTCATCTCCGCCTGGGTGGCTGGGGCGGCCTGGGCGGCGCCACCGGCGAGCAGCAGGGGAAGGGCCACAAGAGGTGCCACCAGAAGGCGCCGGGCACCGCGAACGGGGAAGGACAAGGGAGACTGAGTCGGACCCTCCCATGCTGCTGCATCGGAGGTGTCCTGCCGAGGGGGTCGGTTGCGATTCAGGCCACTCCTTCCAGCGGCGCACCCGCCCCCTCCAGCCGGATCTCGTGGTGCATCTCCGTAATCTCCAGGACACCATCACGCCACGAGAAAATCGAGCGAGCCCGGTATCGATCCTGATCGATGAGGCGAACATGCTCCACAATGGACCACTCCTTGTAGTGGGATTCGAACATCAATTCGTGTTCATCCACCTGGCGAATCTGACTCTTGCTGGGGGCGCTATCCAGATAGCTGCCGCTGCGACGGAGTTGGTGGCCGCATAGATAGGCCACCATCGATCCCTCGCGCGAGTATCCGGGCTTGCGTTCGAAGAAGTCGTACTCCTTTTCCGGCCGCCAGGTGAAGCGATAAGCCGCATCCCCCTCCACCGGTTGGCTGAAGCTTTCGACCCGAACCCTCATGTCGACTCGCATCACCTCGTCATCGGGGAAGAAGTAGGTTCGGCGTGACCGCCACAGCCCCAGATTGCGGTTAAACCAGCGGCGAAGGCTGCTATCCAGCTGGATACGGCTGGGGACCCCTCCTTCTGAGCGGGACGGGCGCGATGAGGGAAGGTGAGGATTGCCCAGGTTCGGCTCAGGCGGCATCGTCATTGGTTGGGAGGTGCCTTCTTGGGGCCTGATGGCTAGGGAGCCTTTGCTGCAGTCCTAGCCAGATCAACACAGATTGCCCAAGGGACCCATAAGGTGGCGTCGAGCCGCCGAATGCCGGTGCCCGCCGCAGGGCCGATCCAGGATCCCGACAGCCCTCGCAATGGACCGGGGGCGGCGGTTGGGCGGCCCAAACTGAAACTCCTCCTGGTGGCAGCCAACTACCACCTGGCAACGCCTGATCTGCGCAATCTGGTGGCTTTTCTGCACGGCGAGGAGTGCGCTTCCCCGATATCCCTGGAGATTGCCGACCCCGCCCACCATCCGGAATTGCTGGAACTGCACCGGTTGGTGGCGACCCCGGCCCTGGTGAAGCTCTCCCCAGAGCCACGCCAAGTGTTCGCAGGCACCACCCTGGCGATGCAGGTGCGGAGCTGGCTACCCCGCTGGCGCCAGATGGAGGTGGTGAGCAGCCTCGGCCTCAGCCTCAGACCCGCCGAGATCGATGGCAGCCGCACGGCCCGGGAGGTTCAGCTCGAGGACCAGTTGCTGGTGCTGCGTCAGGAGAATGAGACCCTGATCGAGCGGCTGGGGGTGCAGGAAAGGCTGCTGAGGATGGTGGCCCACGAACTGCGTACCCCCCTCACCGCGGCCAAGCTGGCCCTCCAGAGCCATGGGCTCGGGCAAATCGACGAGAACCGCTTCCGCGACGTGCTCAACCGGCGCCTCGATGACATCGAAGCGCTCTCCCTCGACCTGCTGGAGGTGGGTACCACCCGCTGGGAGGCCCTCTTCAATCCCCAGCGCCTCGCCCTGGGCCGGGTGGCCGCTGAGGCCATTCTCGAGCTGGAGAAGCTCTGGGTGGGCCGAGACCTCGATCTGATCACCGACATCCCGGCCGACCTGCCGGATGTCTATGCCGATCAGCGGCGCATGCGCCAGGTGCTGCTCAACCTTCTGGAGAACGCCCTGAAGTTCACGCCCGCTGGAGGCAGGGTGACCCTCACCCTGTTGCACCGCACCAGCCAGTGGGTCCAAGCGAGTGTGTGTGACAGCGGCCCCGGCATCCCCCGGGAAGAGCAGCAGCGCATTTTTCAGGATCGGGTACGCCTGCCTCAGACCTCGGGAAACACCTCCGGCTTCGGCGTGGGGTTGTCGGTGTGCCGGCGGATCACGGAAGTGCATGGGGGCAGGATCTGGGTGGTCTCGGAACCCGGGGAAGGCGCCTGTTTCCACTTCACCGTGCCGGTCTGGTTCGGCCAAACCTCTCCCGATGTCAGCGAGCGGCTGGCGGGCGGCAAGCTCCTTGACGAAGGGTCCCCCTGAACCGTAGTTTCCGTCTGTCGGAGCCAAGGGCTCGACGGCCTCGCCCCCATCGTCTAGAGGCCTAGGACACCTCCCTTTCACGGAGGCGACAGGGGTTCGAATCCCCTTGGGGGTATGTGGGAACGGTGGAGCTGCCACCGTTACGAACTTTTTGTTATCACCCCAGCACGATCATCCCAGCAAGCGGAAGGGATCAGGAGGTTGCGGCCCTCCGTAAAGCTTCCCGCTGAACACCTCGCAGGTTGCTGGCAAGATCCTGCTGGAGTCGTTGCTCGATCAGGCCGATCGGCATGCCGGGTTTTCCCTGAACCGTGAGTTCGTAAAGAAGCCAGCTGCTGCTCGCGTCGTTGCCGATGCACCAGACCCCTTCGAAACAGCGGAAATCGCCCTCCAGCATCCGGAAACTGAGGCGCCCCTGATCCTTGAGTTCGGTGAGTTCAAGCTTCACCCGGGCTGAGAAGCGCATTCCGCAGAACTGCTGAGTGCCCACCTGTTCCAGCCCCACCCGGTTGCCTTGGCGCCAGAGCAGGCTCGAACTGGTCAGATTAGGGATGAAGCGGGAGAGGTTCTCGTAATCGGTGAGAACATCCCACAGAAACAAGGGGTCCAGATTGAGGCGAAGCTGAACGGCCAGCCGCCGGATCCCTTGGGGAAGCCGCTCCATGTCCTGCTGGATGGTGTCAAGCCCACAGATCAACGGCGTTGGAGGGTTCTCAAGCAAGCGACCCAGAGGGGAAGGGGGAAAGGTTGCCGGAAGCTGCGCCAAGGGGGAATTCAGGGCAGAAGCGAGAGATAGTCCGCGGGCCAACCTAGCTGCATTTGCCGATGGAGTGCTGGCCGGAAGGTGGTGATGTCTATGATCAGGCCGCTTTAGGGGGCTACGACCGCATGCGCGTTTCCACAGACAAGACCAGCGGATCCGATGGCCGCCTGTTCACGGTTGTGGTCGAAAGCTACGGGGTCGGCCAGCAACGGCAGGCTGAGCGCAGCTTCACCGTGTCCTTCGACCGCCTTCAATCGCTGATGCAGTCGATCGCCCGCAACGGCGGCCGCATTCGGGTGGTGAGCAGCGGTCAGCAGGCCGCCGTCTCCGAAGGTGCCTCCCCCACGGAAGCGGCGGCGCCCCCACAGGCCCCCTCGGAACCCAGTCCGAAGCCCGCCGAGCACCCCCAGGCAGAACCTGCTCCAACCAACGCCAAGCCCGCCGCACCCTCCGTGAGCCACGCTGAAGTTCCCGTCAATCTCTACAAGCCGAAGGATCCCTTCATCGGCACCGTGCTCGGTAACTACAGCCTCCTGGCTGATGGGGCCATCGGCCGGGTGAACCACATCACCTTCGACCTGGCTGGTGGTGACCCCCAGCTTCACTACGTGGAAGGCCAGAGCATCGGCATCATTCCCGACGGCACCGACGCCAACGGCAAGCCCAACAAGCTCCGCCTCTACTCGATCGCCAGCACCCGCCACGGAGACGACCTGGCCGACCACACCGTCTCGCTCTGCGTGCGGCAGCTGGAATACGAGAAAGATGGCCAGACCATCTACGGGGTGTGCTCCACCTTCCTGTGCGACATCCAACCCGGCGCCAAAGTGAAGATCACCGGCCCGGTCGGCAAGGAGATGCTTCTCCCCGATGATGAAGAAGCCAACATCATTATGCTGGCCACGGGCACGGGCATCGCTCCGATGCGCGCCTACCTGCGCCGCATGTTCGACCCCAGCGAGCGGGAATCCAACGGCTGGCACTTCCGTGGCAAAGCTTGGCTGATCATGGGAGTTCCCAAGACGGCAAACCTCCTTTATGACGACGATTTCAACCGCTACGAAACCGAGTACCCCGGCAACTTCCGCTACACCAAAGCGATCAGCCGCGAACAGCAGAACACCAAGGGAGGTCGCATGTACATCCAGGATCGGGTGCTTGAACACGCTGATGAAATCTTCACCTTGATCGAAGATCCAAAAACCCACGTCTACATGTGTGGACTCCGAGGCATGGAGCCCGGCATCGACGAAGCCATGACTGCGGCGGCGGCCGCCAAGGGCATCAACTGGTCAGAACTGCGGCCCCAGCTCAAGAAGGCTGAGCGTTGGCATGTGGAAACCTATTGAAACCTCCACCCCTTGCTGCCTGCCCGCCTCCGGCGGGCTTTTTTTATGGGCACGCCTGGACCAGACCCCGGGGAAAGCGATCCACTCCGATCTGAAAACGCACACACAGCAAGGGCATGGGCCTTGCAAAGCAGCCAAGGCCCGCCGCTGCCGTTAAACCAGAACCATCCGGCCGCTTTCAACAGCATGACCACCCTCCTCACCAATCCCCTGCGGGTGGGGCTGCGGCAGGAGCGGGTGATCTCGCCGCAGTGCATCGTGATCTTCGGGGCCAGCGGTGACCTCACCCACCGCAAGCTCGTACCCGCCCTGTTTGAGCTCTTCCGCCAGCGGCGCCTGCCCAGCGAATTCGCCGTGCTCGGCTGCGCCCGGCGCCCCTGGAGCGACGAGGAGTTCCGCTCGAAGATGGCCGAGGCGATGGCCAACACGATTGCCGAGCACCCCGGAGCCTGGGAGCAGTTTGCCCAGGGCATGTTCTACGAGCCGGTGGACCTCCAGCAGAGCGACCATCTGGTCAGGCTCGGCACGCGACTGGAAACCATCGACCGGCTACGCGCCACCCGCGGCAACCGCACCTTCTACCTCTCGGTGTCGCCGGAGTTCTACGGCAGCGGCTGCCGGGCCCTGGCTTCGGCCGGGCTGCTGGCCGATCCCGAGCGCAGCCGGGTGGTGATCGAAAAACCCTTCGGCCGCGATTACGGCAGCGCCCAGGCCCTTAACAAGGTGGTTCAGACCTGCGCCAAGGAGAGCCAGATCTTCCGCATCGACCACTACCTCGGCAAGGAAACGGTCCAGAACATCCTGGTGCTGCGCTTTGCCAACACCATCTTCGAGCCGATCTGGAACCGCAACTACATCGCCAACGTGCAGATCACCGCAGCCGAAACGGTGGGGGTTGAGGAGCGGGCCGGCTACTACGAAAGCTCCGGCGCCCTGCGGGACATGGTGCAGAACCATCTCACCCAGATCCTGGCCCTCACCACGATGGAGCCACCGGGCCGCTTTGATGCTGAGGCGATCCGCAATGAAAAAGCCAAGGTGCTCCAGGCTGCCCACCTGGCCAATGAGCAGGAACCTTGGCAGTGCTGCGTGCGGGGCCAGTACTCCTCCGGTGGAACCGCCGCCCGGCCGCTGAGCGGCTATCGCGACGAGCCCGGCGTGAACCCCAACAGCACCACGGAAACCTATGTGGCGATGAAGCTGTTCATCGACAACTGGCGCTGGCAGGGGGTGCCCTTCTATCTACGCACCGGCAAACGGCTGCCCAAACGCCTTTCGGAGGTGGTGCTCACCTTCCGCGAGGCCCCGGTTCACCTCTTTGATGCCGCCGGTGGCGCACCGACACCCAACCAGTTGATCCTGCGCATCCAGCCCGATGAGGGCGCCGAGTTCAAGTTCGAGGTGAAGGCCCCCGGCTCGGGCATGCGCAGCCGCCCGGTGGACATGGGCTTCTCCTACGACGACTCGTTCGGGGAACCCTCCGATGAGGGCTACGTGCGCCTGCTCGCCGACGCCATGCTGGGAGATCCCACGCTCTATACCCGCAGCGACGAGGTGGAGGCCGCCTGGCGCCTCTACACCCCCCTCCTTGAGCTGATCGAGGAGGCCCCCTGGCAGCTTCCGGTGCACCCCTACGAAGCCCGCACCTGGGGGCCCGCCGCCGCTGACAACCTGCTGGCCGACGAAGGCCTGATCTGGCGGCGCCCCTGAAACCGCAGAGTTTCTTCCGGCAACTCGCGGCTGGACCTCCTCCGCCCATTCAGGCCAGCCAGCCCTTCCTTCCCGTCCTTTCATCCACAGCGCCATGTCCGCCCAGCTGACCCTGCAGGCCCCCCTGGATGTCCCTCCAGCGGAGGTCACTCCCTACCTGGATCGCCTCTGGAAGGGGATGGTGGAGGGCTCGAGCGGTGCCGCCACCTTCACACTGTTGGTATGGGAGCCCTCCTGGCTGGAGCAGCAGTTGGTGCGGGTGGGGCTGATCGATGGCCCGATTCGGGGCTTCGATCGCAGTGATCTGATGACGGCCGCCCGCCAGGCCGTGAGCGACTGCGGACTGCCGCTGAGCACCGCCCCGATGGATCCCCGCCTGGCCTGGGCCCTAGGCCAGAAGCCTGGCCACCAGAGCTCCGCCGACCTGCGGGGACAAGTGGTGGAAAGCGCCATCAGTGCCCACATGCCTCGGCGGCTGATCACCCTGGCCCCCACCCTTGATGCGGGAAGGCCCCTGGAAACAATGGTGGCGGCCTACTGCCCCCTGCCGGAGGAGGGAGGCACCGGGGCAGCCTGTGGCGACGCGGTGGTGCTGCGGGGCGGCATGGGGGCCATCCAGCAGAACCTTCACCTGATCCAGCCCCTGGTGGGCGATGACCTGCCCTGCTGGGTGTGGTGGAACAGCAGCCTCGACGAACCCCTCGACATGCTGGAGGCTTTGGCGCCGCTGCCGAGGCGCCTGGTGATCGACACCTCCCTGGGCAGCCCACGCCGCTGCCTAGACGTGCTGGTGGCCCGGATTGATGCGGGCCAGGCCGTGAACGATCTCAACTGGCTGCGGCTGCGCAGCTGGAGAGAATCGCTCGCCATGGTGTTCGATCCCCCCTCGCGGCGCGATGCCCTCGCCCACGTGGTGCAGCTCGACATCGACGTGGAAGGCGATCACCCCGTGAAGGGCCTGCTGCTGGCGGCATGGATCGCGGATCGGCTCGGCTGGCATCTGATCGCGAGCCGTCCGATCCCCGCCGATTCCGGATCATCGTCCGAAAGTGGGGGGATCGCCGCCGAATTCGAACGCACAGATGGGGTGAGCGTGCAGTTCCGGCTGATGCCGGTACCCATGGGGATGCCCAAGGCCCACCCTGGGGCGATTGTGGGCCTGCGCCTGATCTGTGAACCCACGGGCCGGCCCCAGCTCTGCGTGATCCTCTGCTCCGAATCGGGGGGCTGCATGCGGCTTGAATCCGGAGGCATGGCGGCCCTTGAGCTGGCGGAGGAGGTGGTGCCCCTGCCCGAGGAACACGAGGAGATGGAGATGGCGCGCCTGCTCTCCGGTGGCCACGACTCCACCAACCCCCTGCTCGCCTCCGCCGCTCCCCTGGCAGCCCGGATCCTGCCGGACTGAGGCTCTCCTGCGGCATGAGACGAGTGTCCCCCCGCTCGGGAACGGGCGGCTGGCAAGCTGCCTGCGGCTCCTTCCCCAGCGGCGTTTGCCCATGGCCTGCCTGATCGCCGCGCCCTGCAGCGGCAGCGGCAAGACCCTGCTCAGCCTCAGTCTCGCCGCCGTGGCCTGCGAGCGGGGGGAAAGACTTCAGCCCTTCAAGGTGGGGCCCGATTACCTCGACCCTCAGTTGCTCTCCGCCGTGGCTGGCCGGGAGTGCCGCAACCTGGATCCGATCCTCTGCGGAGAGCCCTGGGTGCAGAGCAGCTTCCGCTGGCATGGCAGCCGGGCAGATCGGGTGCTGGTGGAAGGCGTGATGGGGCTGTTCGATGGACGGGGGCCCAGCTCCGAGGGAAGTTCGGCGGCGGTGGCCGCCCTGCTGGGCCTTCCCGTGGTGCTGGTGGTGGAGGCCTCCCGGCAGGCCGGCTCCCTGGCTGCTCTGGTGCGCGGTTTCCGGGACCACGGGCCGCCGCAGGTGCGCCTGGCCGGGGTGGTGCTCAACCGGGTGGGCAGCGAGCGGCACCGGGCCCTGCTATCAGAGGCCTTGGCCAGCATCGAGGTTCCCCTGCTGGGGGTGTTGCCGAGCCACCCCTCCCTGGAGCTCCCCTCCCGCCACCTGGGACTCCTGCCGCCCCAGGACCTTCACGACCTGGGAGAGCGACAGCCGGTCTGGGTGGAGCTGGCGCGGCGCCACCTGGATCTCGAAAGGCTCTGGCCACTGCTGTCCCCTGTGGCCCCCGATCCCGGCCTCTGCGATCCGATCGGTTCCTTGGTGGGCCCGCCTCCCCCTCGGCCAGCCCTGCCGGTGGCCATCGCCGCCGACGCCGCGTTCCACTTCCGCTACCCGGAAACCACCGAACTGCTGCAGGCGGTGGGTCTCAAACCGGTGAGCTGGAGTCCACTGGCGGATCAGCCGCTGCCCGCCTGTACCCGGGCGATCCTGCTGCCGGGTGGCTACCCGGAACTCCATGCCGAACAGCTGGAGGCCAGCCAACGTAGCCTGGGACAACTGGCCGCCGCGGCAGCTCGGGGAGTGCCAATCGTGGCGGAATGCGGGGGGCTGCTGCTGTTGGGCGCCACCTTGGAAGATGGCACAGGACAGCCGCGGGCCATGGCCGGAGTGCTGCCGTTCCAAGCTCGCCGCGGTGAGCTCAGCCTGGGCTACCGCGACGCCCGGGCCCTGGTGGATGGCCTGCTGGTACGCCGGGGGGAGACCTATCAGGGACACGAATTCCACCGCTGGCAAATCGCCATCGAACCCGAGACCAGGTCGGCTGGGCCGCAGGGAACACCCCTGTGGAGGCTGGCGGGGTGGGGAGCGTCCAGCAGGCCGGAGGGATGGACCGGCGCTGACCTGCACGCCAGCTGGCTGCACCTTCACTGGGCCGGATCTCCCCAACTGGTGAGACGCCTGGCGGCCCGGATCGAGGCAAGGGCGGATCAGGAGTGGAAGTCGCGGCCCTCGTCGGGGGAGGGAGGGAGGCTGTCTTCCTTGGCAGGGGGTTCTGTGGAGGAATGGGTGGAGGAGAAATGCAACGAAGCGGAGGGCGGGCGATGGCCGCCGAATTCGGCCTGCAGCACTTGGTCGAGATAGGGCTTGTCATGTATCACATGGCGCCGCCGTCGGATGGGGCGGAACAGCCCCAGGAAATCCTCGGAGCTGGTGCGGCACCAGTCGCGGAAGCGGGAATCCGGCCGCAGCGCTAGCAGGAGGAGCACCACCAATGGAATCAAGGCCAGGGCCAGGGGTGCCGGCGGCAGGGCCCGGAGGTCGGCCTCGAGCTGCAGGGGCAGCGACACGGAGCTCGACCCGTCGATGGTCGATGCTGACGCGACCAGATGGGGAGAGACCTTCTCGGTCAGGCCTGACGCCCCGTTAGCCGACAGGAAAGTACTCGGGCTGACGCTTACCAGGGCCATGGGTTACTGAATCTTGGCTTACTGTAACCCGGAATCAGCACTCAGCTGAATCTGAGCCAAATATATCGTCGTTAATTCCAAACCTGCATCTAATTCGCGCCAAAACAGCTGCCCCGACGCGATAGAAATGCGAAAATGTTTTACGAACTCACGTCTACCTGCCGGCCCCGCGCCCCTGGTCCTGGGAGACTCCACCAGTGGCCGCGCGGCGCGATCCGTGCCAGCGTGCGATGGGCCGGATTAAGAATGCCCACTCCCCGCCACAGATCCCAGCGCCATGGACAGTCGCGATCACGCCAGACGCCTCGGCGACCCAGGGTTCGGTCGAATGGACAGCGATTCCCTGGCATCGGCCCGGCGGCTGCGGGGTCGGCGCGCTGCCGCCGTGGAACGGCGTTTTCTCCAGCCCAGTCAACCGCGCAACGGCAGCCCGGCCGAACGCTGGCGCCTGATGGTGAGGGGTCGGGTGCAGGGGGTCGGTTATCGCGCCGGCTGCTGTCGTCGGGCCAACGAACTGGGGCTGAGCGGCTGGGTGCGAAACCTGTCGGATGGCTCCGTGGAGGTGGAGGCGGAGGGCCTCCCCCAGCAGCTCGCCGAACTGGTGCTCTGGTGCGAGAAAGGCACGCTGCGGGCCCAGGTGACCGGGCTAGGCACCACCAGGGTGGCGGCGACCGGCGACGACTGGTTCGAGATCCGCGGCTGAAAGCGAGGGGCCGGGGCGCGGCGTGTCAACGGTGCCGGTGCTGTACGCCTGGACCCTGCGGCAGGGGTCAAAATGCCCCCAATCGGTGGGTCGCCCCTGAACCTCCTCAGCCTCGGGGCTGAACTGGCCGGCTTCGGCCTCGCCATCGCCTTCAGCCCGCTCCACATCGCCCTGCTACTGCTGCTTCTCTTGGGGCCCGACCCCCTGCGGCGCGGTGGCTGGTTCGTGGCGGCCTGGTTGCTCACCTCGGCCCTAGAACTCGCCCTGATGCTCAGCCTGGGCCATGGCCTGGTGCTGCCGATGGAGAAAGGAAGCCAGCACCGCACGGGTCTGGATCTGCTGGCGGCCGGGGCCCTAATGGCTTTGGGCCTGCGGGAACTCCTGAACGCTGGGGAGGAAGGGGAGTCGCCGGCCTGGAGCCGCAGGCTCGATGGCTTCGGCGCCCTGCCCCTGCTCCCCCTGCTCGGCCTGAGTTCGCTCGCGCAGGTGGTGAGCCCCGACGATCTGTTTCTCTACGCAAAAGCCAGCGGCAACCTGCTGGCGGCAGGTCTCGACCGGAGCCGGGAATGGCTGGTGGGTGGATTCTTCACCCTGAGCACGGCTCTGCTGCTGCTGGTGCCGCTGCTGGCCCTGGCCGTGCTTGGACGGGAGCGGGTGATCCCGGGCCTGGAAGGGGGAAAATCCTGGCTACTCAGAAATGCCGACCCGCTGGTGGGACTGGTGAGCCTGGCCCTGGCGGGCTACCTGGGCTGGCAGGGCATCGAGGGCCTGCGGCTCGGCTAACCGCTGATTGGCTCCTGCACCCCGTCCCGCAGCCAGGTGCCCCACCCCTCCCGATCGGATCCCGCCCGCGCCACCAGGCTGACCGCCCGGCTGGCTCGGCTCACCGCTACATAAACCAGCTGGCGCCGCAGCACCGGATCCTTCGGCCAGAACACATCGGCATCCACAAACACCTCTGAGAAGGTGCTGCCCTGGCTGCGATGCACCGTGAGCACCGCGGCTGGCCCCAGCCAGGCGAAGGAATCCCGCAGCAGAAAGAAACGACGCCAGAGGGGCCGACCCTCCTGCCTGCCGGCCTCACGGGCCTCCTGGCGCAGCCGCTGCAACACCCCATCGAGCGCCAGGCGCCCCGGGGACCCCAGCGGCGGCAGGAGGCGCAGGGCCAGCTGGCTCGCGCCAGCCTCCACCGTGGCGGTGAGGGTGTCGATCACCGGGACCTCCTGGTCCCCCAAGATTCCGCTGGCGATACCGAAGTCGGCCAGATCACAGCGCTCCGGGGCTACATCCCGCACCACCAGCTCCCGGTTGGAGCCCAGCACCATGTCGGGCTCCTCGCCACCCTCCTCCCCCGAACGGCAGGCCGGAGCCATCACTGCGGTGCGGGTGATCAGCACCTCGCCCGGCAGCACTGGCAACTGGTCGGCCATGGAGCCATGCAGGGCCCGTCGGGCGATCGGGACCAACTGCTCCAGGGAGCGGTTCGTGTAGCAGAGAATGCGGGCCAGATCGGGGGCATCGGCTTCGGCGCTGCGGCGCAGGGCCTCCTGGGCCGCCACCAGCCAGCTGGCGCGATCCAGGGCACACACCATGCCCTGATCTGTGCGGATCGGCACCAGGGGGGGCGGGGCGCTGCAGGGAAGCTCCCCCTCCCGCAGGCCGGAGGCCAGACGCAGCACGGGGCCCTGGTGGCGCACCACCTGCAGCAGGCTGGCGCAGCGTGCCCTCCCAAGGGCGAACACGGGACTTAGGGCCTCTCCAACCGGCGGAAGCTGGGCCGGATCGCCCACGAACACGATCCGGGTCCCGAAGGAATGGGCACAGCGCAGGGTGATCTCCAGCAGGGTGCTGTCGACCATGGAGGCCTCATCGACCAACACCAGACCCAAGTGTTCAAGGGCCTGGGCGGTCTGCTCGGTTTCCTCGCAGCGCTCCAGATCCCGTTCCCGCTTCAGCCGCAACCGCAGCAGGCGATGGATCGTGGATGGATACCAGGTGGGCCTTAGGCCCGCCAGCTCCAACTGCCCCTTCAACACGCCAACGGCCTTGTGGGTGGGGGCTACCACGGTCCAGCAGAGGCCGGCGCTCTCCACCAGGGCGAGCAGCCGGATCGAGAGGAAGGTCTTGCCACTGCCGGCGTAACCACTGAGCACAAAGGGGGTGCCATCGGCAGGAGCGACCAGCCAGGTGGCGAAGGCAGCCTGCACGGCCTGCTGTTCAGGGGTGAGGGGCTGATCCCCGACCCCCACTCCGGGAAAGGCGCTCACCCAACCGGGCTGAGCACGCGGGTGAGCAGCCCGACCAGATGAAGGGGGGAGCCCACCAGGGCCAGGCCCAGCAGGGCCACCAGGGGACCGATCAGGCTTCCTACCAGAACTTGGAGCCTGGTGTGGCCGATGTTCTCCTTGAGCGGATGTTCCCAGATGGCACCGCCGACATCGCCGTTCCGCTCCCGGCCTTGGGCCAGGGCGTTCACCCGGGCGGCGGTTTCACCCGCAGCCCGGCGCACGCCGGTCGCGTCGTAGAGGACGATGAAGGCCACGGCGGCCGCCAGGGCAAAGAGCGGATCCTGGTAACCCTGATACCAACCCACCCCCGCGGCGGTGCCGGTGATCAGGGCGGAATGGCTGGAGGGCATGCCACCGGTCTCGAGGAGCACCTCGGGGCGCCAGCGGCCGTGGAGCAGGAACTCCACCGCGAGCTTGGAGAGCTGGGCCACACCGCAGGCGGCCAGACCCCACCAGAGCACGGCGTTGTCGAAGAGATCGCGCACCATCAGCAGCAGATGGCCGGAATCACTGGAAATCGGTGGGGTCATCGGTCGCGGCTGGTGATGTAGTCGGCCAGGGCCAGGAGTGGAGCGGCCCGGTCCCGCCAGGGTTCGAGCGCCGCCTTGGCCTCGGCCACCAGACCATCGGCACGGCGCCTCGACTCCTCCAGCCCTAGCAGCTTGGGATAGGTGGTCTTATCAGCGGTGAGATCCTTGCCGGCCGTCTTGCCGAGCACATCGCTGCTGGCGGTCACATCCAGGATGTCATCGATGATCTGGAAGGCCAGGCCGATGCCGCGGGCATAGGTGTGAAGGGCGGCCTGCAGGGTGGCATCCGCTCCGGCGACCAGGGCGCCGCTGATCACACAGGCCCGCAGCAGCGCACCCGTCTTGTGGAGGTGGATGTATTCAAGGGTCTCAAGATCCACCGATTTGCCCTCGCTCTCGAGGTCCACCACCTGGCCGCCCACCAGTCCCGGTGCCCCCGACGCCAACGAGAGCTCCCCCACTACCTGCAGCAGCCGCTCGGCGGACACCCCGGGGCTGCGCAGGGCCACCATCTCGAAGGCCCGGGTCAACAGGGCGTCGCCGGCCAGGATGGCGTTGGCCTCGCCAAACATCTTGTGGTTGGTTGGTCGACCCCGGCGCAGGTCGTCGTTGTCCATGGCGGGGAGGTCGTCATGGATGAGCGACATGGTGTGGATCATCTCCAGCGCCACCGCGGTGGGCAGGGCCAGGTCGCCCTCCCCACCGGCCAGCTCAAAGGCCGCCAGACAGAGGATCGGCCGCAGCCGCTTGCCCCCGGCCAGCAGGGAATAGCGCATGGCTTCCCGCAGCGACTCGGGCCGCTCCGGAGCCAGAGAACCATCCAGGGCAGCCTCCACGCGAAGCCGTGCCGCCTCCAGGTACGCGGCGAAATCGAACGCCCAGGGGGCCACGGCAGGGGGTGCCGATTCGGCAGTGTCCTGGGACGTGCTCACCGCCGCAGCCATGACTTCGTTGGTTCTGCGGCCATTGTCTCAGGCCGTTGACCCGGAACCAGAGAGGCGGGGGCCCGGAGTCATGGACCGAAGCAACCGGGGCTCAGAGCCAAGCTCCCTCGAGCGGGATCGCTCAGGGCTCCGGTGAAGACGACCGCTGCTGGGCTCTGAAGTCGGGAAGGAGGTAATCCCTGGCGATGGCGAAGAGCGTGGCGTCGTCGAGCTCGTCGGCCTCGAGAGAGAGCACCCCCACCACCCGTTCACGCAGATCGGGCCGCTCCTGCTCCAGCAGATGGGTGAGGTGCAGCAAGCTCTCATCGTTTTCGTCTTTGTCCGCCGAGGCGCCGGCGAGGGAATCGACCGCCTTGGGGATCCTGCTGAGCTGGCCGACCAGCAGGGCCCGCTCGATTCGCTCCAGCATCGCCACGATCCGGCGCACGTAGGGCACCGTGCGCTGATCCCGATGCAGGGTGATCTCGCCGTGCAGCCAGCGACCCAGCGACAGGATGGAGGCATCAGCCAGCCCCTGATCATTGATCCAGTAGACGCGGGTGGCCTCCTGGCCCACCCAGAGAATCGCCGCAGCCATCGGCGTCGGCTCTATGGCTGCGCCCCCCCCCTCCCGCAACAGGCCGGTCTGGCGCAGCACCAACTGGAGACGGATCAGGGCGGCTGGGTCCAGCCCGGATCCGATCTGGATCGGCGCATCCCCCAGCATCCACAGGCCGCTGCGATCACCTCGCGAGATCTGCCAGTGGTGGTTGTCCACACTGCGGATCATGGCGCCATGGGCCCGCAACAGAGCCTCCACATCGGTGAGCCGGAGGCTGCCCCGCAGCGCTCCCGGCGGAATGGTTCCGCCCAGTGGGCCTTCATCCATGCTCGTTCCCCCGGCTTGCCTGTAATTCCAGGCTCTTGACGGCGCCCCAGGGCTGGGGGCCCCTGCAGCAAATCAGGGCGCGATGGGCTGCAGGGCACGGGAGCGGCCGGGGCAGATCTGCAGCTCAGATCAGCAGGTCGGCCAGGGGAGTGGCATCAAGACCATGACGACGGCACCAGGCCACCACTGTGTTGACCAGCAGCATGCTGACCGTCATCGGACCCACGCCCCCCGGGACCGGGGAGATGGCGGCGGCCAGGGGCTCCACCTCCTCGAAACGCACATCTCCACAGAGTCGGCTCCGGGCCCCGGGCCCTCCGGCGGGATCGGGATCGAGCCGGTGGATTCCCACATCCACCACCACGGCACCAGGTTTCACGTGCTCGGCTCCCACCATGCGGGGTCGGCCGGCGGCCACCACCAGCACATCGGCGCTGCGGGTCAGGGCCGCTAAATCAGTGGTGCGGGAATGGGCCACGCTCACTGTTGCGTTCGCGGCCTGGAGCATCAGGGCCATCGGCTGACCCACCAGGATGCTGCGGCCCACCACCACCGCCCGGCGACCGGCCAGCTCCACACCGGCATTGGCCAACAGGGCCATCACACCGGCCGGGGTACAGCTGCGGGGCCCCGGCTCACCCTTCAGCAGCCGTCCGAGGTTGAGGGTGTGGAGGCCATCGGCATCCTTGTCGGGGTCGATCACCGCCAGCAGGGGACTCTCCGCCAGCCCGGTCGGCAGCGGTAACTGCAACAAGATGCCATCGACGGCCGGATCGGCATTGAGCCTTTTGATGCAGGCCTGTACCTCGGTGGCCGGCGTGGTGGCGGCCAGATGGGCCCCGAGGTTGCGGATGCCGATCCGGCTGCAGGCCTTCTCCTTATTGGCCACGTACACCCCGCTGGCGGGATCGTCGCCGACCCGGAGCACCGCCAGCCCCGGGGGCCGGCCCGCCGCCTCCAGTCCGGCGGCCACCACCGCCTGCAGCCGCTGCTCGATCCTGGCGGCCAGGCGACGTCCGTCGAGGAGAGTGGCCATCACACCCTTGCACTTGGTGCCAGCATGCACCGGCCCGGGGATTGCGCCAGTCCGCCCCGGCCTGGCACGGCGCGCCTTTGACTAGGTTGAACCCATGGCACAAGGGCTGAAACTGCTGTGGCGGCAACTGCTGCGGCTCGAGCGGCCGCGTCAAGCTCTAGTCCGGTGGCGGGCCGCTGGCATGGCAGCCGTACTCCTCTCCTGCCTGGTGGTAGCGCTGGTTTCGAGCTGGCCCTGGCTGGTGGAACCAAGCCTGCGGCCGGGGCTCCCCGCTCCCTTCACCGTGCGCGCCCCGCGGGACAGCCGTGTGATCGACAGCGCGGCCCTTGAGCGGCGCCGTAGCCAGATGGGCCCCCGGTCCCAGGTTCAAATCGTGGACCCGGCAGCCAACACGATCCTTCAGGAGGATCTGGACCGGCGCCTCAGCCAGGTGCGCCGGCAAAGCAGTGGCGATCCCCATCAGCTCGACGCCCTCAATCTCACCGCCGAGGAGAGCCGCTGGCTCGATCAGCAGACCCCGACCCAGCTGATTGCCTGGGAGACCGCCGTGCGCCAGGCCCAGCTGCGCATGCTCACCCAGGGGGTCGTGGCAAGCCTGGCCGATGAGTCGCTGCGATCGGCGGCCAACCTGCACCTCGACGGCCAGCCCAACCCGGCCCGCAGCCTGGGCAGCCGGCTGGTGGCCGAAGCGCTGCAGGGCCGCACCAACCTGCGCACCGATGCCCTGCTCACCCAGCGGCGGATCGAGCAGATCGTGACCCAGCAGGGGCTCCCCACCCTGGCGGTGAAACGGGGCGACCTGATCACCCGGCAGGGCGAGCCGATCACGCCCCAGGCCTTCGATGTGCTCGACCACTTCAACCTGATTAACCGCCGACCCCTGCTGCTGCCGTGGCTGCTGCATCTAGTTGAGGCCTTGGCAGCATCGGGCGTGATGCTGCTGGTGATGCGGCGCTGGCGTGCCAGCTTGGAACCCCGTCAGGCCCTGTTGGCCCTGGCGATGTTGCTGGTGGTTCAGAGCTGCAAGCTCTGGCTGGGGGACAAGGTGAGCCCCTTGGCCCTGCTGGTGCCCCCCACCCTGCTGCTGGCCCAGGGCCTGGGCACGCCTGCCGGCCTGGCCTGGCTGGCTGTGGCCAGCCTCCTCTGGCCTTACCCGCTGGGCAGCAACCTCGAACCCCGGCTCGTGGTGGCAGCCCTGGTAGCAGCGGCCGCGGCGGTGCTGGCCGGGCGTCAGCGGAACCGCGCCCAGCTGCTCCAGCTCGCGGTGCTTCTGCCCCTCGGCGCCCTGCTGCTTCAGGTTCCCCTGCTGCATCTGCACCGGGGGGCACCGGCAGGGGTGACGATGGCCGCCGATGGCGATCTCCTCGGTGAGGCCGTGCTCGTGGGCGGACTGCTGATGGGCGGCCTGTTGCTGGCGCCGCTAGTGGAGAGCTTCTTCGGCCTGCTCACCCGGGCACGGCTGATGGAGCTGGCCGATCTGGAGCGACCTCTGCTGCGCCGACTCTCCACCGAAGCCCCCGGCACCTTCGAGCACACGCTGATGATCTGTGGGCTGGCGGAAGAGGGCGCGCGGGCGATCCAGGCCGATGTCGACCTGATCCGCACAGGAGCTCTGTATCACGATGTCGGCAAACTCCATAGCCCCTCCTGGTTCATCGAGAACCAGGAGGACGGCCGCAACCCCCATGAGCAGCTGAATGATCCCCTGGCCAGCGCGGCCATCCTTCAGGCCCACGTGGATGAAGGCCTCAAACTCGCCCGCCGCCATCACCTGCCGCGTCCCCTGGCGGATTTCATCCCCGAACACCAGGGAACCCTCAGGATGGGCTACTTCCTGCATCAGGCGCGGGTAAGGGATCCGGGCATTGCCGAGGGCCGGTTCCGTTACCTGGGACCCATTCCGCGCAGCCGCGAAACGGCCATCCTGATGCTGGCCGACGGCTGCGAGGCTGCCCTGCGCTCCCTCCCGCCGGACACCTGCGAAGCCGAGGCCTGCGCCATGGTGCGTCGCATCGTCGAGGCCCGTCAGCAGGATGGACAGCTGGCAGCCAGCGGCATCAGCCGGGGCGAACTCGAGTTGGTGATCCGTGCCTTCGTGCGGGTGTGGCGAAGGATGCGCCACCGGCGCATCCCCTATCCGATCCCCTCCCGCAAGGGCTTCAGCGCCTGAGCCGCGGCCGGTATCGGGCCAGCCTTCCGGCCAGCCCCCGACCCAACAACACCGCCAAGACCCCGGCGACCAATTCCAGCAGCAGCAGGGCCACCCCGCTTACCGATCCCAGCCCCAGCGCTCTCTCCAGGGCCAGGATCCAGCTGCTGAAGGTGGTGAGCGAACCACAGAAGCCGATGCCCACCAGCAGCATGGCCCGGGGACGCGGTGGCTCCGAGCCGGAGACGATGCCAATGACCAGGCAACCGAGCACATTGGCCAGGGGATCGGCCTGAAGCAGCCAGCGCAGCAGGGCACCGGGGACGGCCCCGAGAGCAACCAGCAGCAGCTCCTCAGGGCGAGGAGGGAGGGGGGCTACTCGTGAGCCTTCAGGGCCGGACGGAGTCATGCCAGCCACCCCCCCAGCCCCCGGCCGGCCAGCAGCGCCAGCAGCCCCCCCATCAGTGAACCGAGGGCAAGACCCAGGGCCTGCCGGCGTTCCCCGAGCCGAAGACAGGCCTCCAGTTCGGCGGCCAGGGTTGAGAAGGTGCTCAGGCTGCCCAGAAAACCGGTGCCGATCAACAGGGGCAGGGCGGAGGCGGCCATGCCCCGCTCGTGGTGCCCGGCGGCGATCAGCAGGCCCAGTCCGAAGCAGGCCGCCAGGTTCACCGCAAAAGTGCCCCAGTGACGCCGGGGCAGGCGGGGCTCCAGCTGATTCACCAGCCAGAAGCGGAGCCAGGCGCCCGGCACGGCACCGAGGGCCACGAGCAGGACCGCTACGGGCGGCGGCAGGGGGGCCAGGGCCATCGGGAGGCTCAGCCGCGTCGGCGCTCGAACTCCGCCTTCAACCGCCGCTGCAGCACCAAACTGGCCGGCAGGAGCGTGATCAAGTTGGCGGCGATCAGGGGTCCATCGCCTACCAGCAGGCCATAGACGGCCCAGGCCGTAATCCCGATGGTCAGCAGGCCATAGCTGCGCAGCGAGATGCCGCTCACATCGGCGCCCCGCAAGGTCTTGATGGCCTGGGGAAAGAAGCTCAGCGTGGTGAGGGAGGCGGCGGCATAGCCGAGCAGGGTGACGGCGAAACCGGCCTGGGGCGCCATGGGCGAGGGGGGGGCGTGAACCCTCAGCATGGTCCAGATCCCGCCCCGCTGCCCCGATGGCCCTGAGCTTCCGAGACCTCCAGCAGGAGCTCCGGCCGGAATGGATCGCCCCAGCCGGTGGAGAGGGGGCGGATCTGGATGTGCTGGTGCTGCCCTCCCTGTCGATGGACCGGGCCCAGATGGCCCTGGTGACCGGAGCCCATCACTACGAGGAACGCCAGCTCTTCGCTCTGGTGCGGCTGCGGAATCCTGGAGTGCGGATGGTGTACGTGAGCAGCAAGCCCCTGGCCGATCTGGTGGTGGATGCGGTGCTGGAGCTGCTGCCGGGCATCCCCGCCTCGCATGCCCGGCGGCGCCTCCACCTCTTCGATACCGACGACGCCTCCGACCGGCCCCTGACGGAGAAGCTGCTGGAGCGACCGGCCCTGCTGGAGCGCATCGCCGAGCTGCTGCGACCCGGACGCAGCTTCATCCAGTGCTACGTGGTGACAGAACTGGAGAAGGAACTTTCGGAGCGTCTGCAGGTGCCCTTACTGGGCACCGACCCGGCCCTGAGTTGGTGGGGTAGCAAGAAGGGGAGCCGGGATCTGTTCGCCCGCTGCGGGGTGCCCCACCCCGCTGGCAGCGATCTGGTGCGGGACCTAGACGGGCTGGCGGAGGCAACCGCCACCCTTTGGGAAAGCCAGCCCGAGCTGGCACGCTGCGTGGTGAAGCTCAACGAAGGCTTCAGTGGCGAGGGGAACGCCCCTCTGGCGCTCAGTGCCTTAGCGCTCCATGAACTCACCGCACCAGAGCGACGACAACGGCTACGGGAGGCCCTGGAAACCCTCCCAATGCCGGCGTTGAGCTGGCGGCAACGGGTGGAGGAGCAGGGGGCCCTGGTGGAAGCCTGGCTGGAGGGAGGGGAGAGCCTGAGCTCCCCGAGCGTGCAGGGGTTCATCCATCCCGGCGGCGCGGTGGAGGTGCTCTCCACCCATGAACAGATCCTCGGCGGACCAAGTGGCCAGACCTACCTCGGCTGCCGCTTTCCGGCCGATGGCGCCTACCGCCGTGTGCTGATGGACCACGGCCTGCGAGTGGGTCAGGCCCTGGCCACCGAAGGTGCCCTGGAACGCTTCGGCGTGGATTTCATCGCCCGCTGCATTGCAGGACACTGGGATGTTCAGGCGATTGAGGTGAACCTGCGCCAAGGGGGCACCACCCACCCCTACATGGCCCTCTGCGCCCTCACCACGGGTCGGCTGGATCCAGCGAGCGGCCGCTTTCTCACCCCCACAGGGGAAGCCCTGCATTACCAGGCCACCGACAACCTCTGCGACGAACGGCTGCGGGGTCTGCTGCCGGTCGATCTGATCGACCTCGTGGCGGAGGCCGGCCTCCACTACGACCCGGCCCGCTTGCGGGGAAGCGTGTTTCACCTGCTCGGCTGCCTCTCGGAGTTCGGCAAGTTGGGCATGACCAGCATCGGCCGTGATGATCAGGAGGCGGATGCCGTGTTCCAGGCCACGGTGGAACGGCTGCTGGCCGGCGCCAGCCAGCGGCGCTCGGCAAGCCTCGACCACCTGATGCTGGCCGGCCGCTGAACCGCAGGGCAAGATCAGCACAGGTTTCCCCGCCTGACCCTTCACCATGGCCCAGCCGCCTGAATTCCAAGCAGCGCCGCCCTGGTTGGGCTTGTTCCAGTTGGGCCTGAGCTCGATGCTGGCGGTGCTGTTTCTGGTGATGCTCGCCTGGAGCCGGGAACAGGGAAGGGATCTGCGGCAGCTGCGGATGCGGGTGGAGACCCTCGAGAGCAGCAGTTCCCTGGAGAAGGCCGCCGATCAGAACGGCCAGCTACGCACCCTGACCCAGCGGTTCGAGCAGCTCGAGGCCCGGGCTACGGAGCAGCTGGAACGGTCGGAGGCGGAACGGCTGCGGCTCCAGCAGCTCTTGGTGGAGATGCGCGAGCGGGCTGGCAGCTCTGGCCTGCAGCCCCGGGGGGAAGACCCAGCCCGCGATCCCCAACCCAGCCGGCTGCCCATGCCCGGCGCCACGGTGCTGCGACCGCCCCCACCACCGCCGATCCCCACCCAGCCCTGAGCGTGACCGCCGGGGATGAAACGCTGGAGGAGATTCGGTGGGTCGCGATCCAGCCCGCCAATTCAATCTGGGCGCCAAGCCAGGAGCGATAAGCTTCTGAAGGCCCAACTTGGGTTTCAACAACGGTTTCCACAACACTGAGTATCCAGATGCAAGGATCTTTCTACCTTGATTCGCTGCCATTGGCAGAGCGTATTTATCGAAACCAACCCGACCTAGTAGCAAGAATTTATTCGGACCCCATACAGCGATTCCTGTCGGATGGCGTTGTCATACTTCCCGGCGTTATCCCCCTAGATGCTCTCGATCAATTTGATCGTGATCTTGAAACCCTTGCAGATCTTGAGGCGGCGCCAGAGATTCTGGGAAGCATCGAAATTGATGGGCCAAAGAAGTATTATGAAGCTCGATTCCTGCGTAATCTTGGCGCCAGGGATTTCCGCCAAGAGCCCCCTGGCTTGAAGCTGGTTGACTTGCAACGCTTTTTTGATTCGGCCAAGCGCCTGGCTTTTGCTGACTCTGTAACAGCCTTTATGGAAGAGCTGTTTGGATCTCCGGCGGCGCTGATTCAAAGCCTAACTTTCTGGAAAAGTAGCGAGCAGTCGATACACCAGGACTTTTCCTATGTGCATCATCACAGGCAGCTTGGTCAGCTCGCCGCGGCCTGGATCCCCCTGGAGGATATCCAGGCTGAGGCCGGACCACTTGTTTACTACAAGGGGTCCCACCTTCCGGATCAATTAGGTTTCTATGACTGGGGTAACGGCTCAATCCTTGCCAGTCGAGCTGCCGATTCGAGTGTATTTACAGGGTATAAAAATCATCTCGAGGAGATTGTTCGAAGTCGAGGGCTGCAGCCCAGCATCTTTTTGCCGAAGCGTGGTGATCTTCTGATCTGGCATGGCGCCTTGATTCATGGCGGAACCCCGATGCTGAATCCTGGGCTGACGCGCCGTTCATTTATCTGCCATTACACCAGCATGGCTTCCCATAAGCAAGCCCAGCAATTCCGAGTCGACAATGGTTATAGCTTTGACCTGCCACCCGCCCTGCCTTACAAGCCTTCAACGCCTCGCCGAATCGCGAGCAAAATGACAAGGATGATCGGTCATCTTAAGGGATAAATCCT
>Ga0315905_10001538_pt1 | contig 24820 bp, 26 predicted proteins | sample LakEriMetagenome_5_FD_203522 | JGI IMG/M metagenome (GOLD analysis project Ga0315905, IMG submission 203522) | Freshwater fungal communities from buoy surface, Lake Erie, Ohio, United States - Buoy 4 MA121 | ecosystem: Environmental > Aquatic > Freshwater > Lake | place: USA: Lake Erie, Ohio...
CTTGTTAATGGAGATGTTTACACTATATCACCCATAGGAAGAATATAATATGAATAATTCCAGCTATGTAAATTACGGACAAAGAATTCTATATAAAATTGATAGTTATAGATTTCAAATTCCAGCAAAAAGTATTCCACATATTGAAATTCAACAACTAGATACTATAACTTGGGCTCCAAAACAAGTTAAAGAAAAAGTTGATATGAACACATATTCTATTTTTAATGAGGACTTATCTCTTATAGGCTTAATAAATAAAGCTAGACCAAATATTCATAATCCTCATAATATTAGCACTAATATTGTTATTACCGCAGATACTAAAGAATCACGTCTAGGATTAACATCAAGTACCCCGTCACCAAACTCACGAAGAATGGTTTTTACACGAGGTCTTAAGAATGCAGAATAAAAAAGGGGACAGCCAATTACGGCCATCCCCATTAATGTGATTTAAGATATTTTAAAGAGATGATCAAACTGTTTGAGTATTATTTTCAGCTCCATTATCAACTACTCTAATCTTGGGTCGTCTTCCCTTTGGTTTCTTGATGCCTAGTTTTCTTCGCTGCCTACGAATCATGCTTGTTGTTACGTTTTGGCCGGTCATTTGGCTAAGCTTGGTAGCTAGTTCATCATCACTAAGAAGCTTTTGATTCTCATTAATAAACTTCAATTCGGCTTCTGTCCACTTCTTATAATTAGCCATAAATCTGGTTCCTTTTGGTGTAATATTGACTAAAGACTCAAATGCTCTATTATATTATAGATTGACAAGTTTCGTGCAAGGAGAAAATATGATAAATCCTGAAATTAAGATAACGGGCTCAGTTCTACAAGTAAAAGCAGTTGGTGAGGCTCAGGACGTATCAGCCGACTTTGATTGCATCCCCACCAAAAGCATAGCAGAACTACTAGATGGCAAACAACAAGAAGAAAAAAATAAAATTAACGACGAAGAAGAAACAGAAGATTAATTTATACGGAGTTCCAGAACAAGAGTTTTTAACTGTCTTAGATAATATCAGTCGTAGATTAGCTAATAAATTTAAATTTGGATATCATGATTTTGATGATATGAAACAGCAAGCAGCAATTTTTGCTTTGGAAGGATTAGAAAAATACGACCACCAAAGACCCTTAGAAAATTTTCTGTGGACCCATGTAAGAAATCGTTTGTTTAACTACAAAAGAAATAACTACCAAAGGCCAGACAAGCCATGTTTAACTTGTCCGTTTTTTGATAAGGGTTATAAATGTTCTTCCAATCAATGCTCAAAGTTTAACAATAAAGACGAATGCTCATTATATGCAGCTTGGGCAAGTCGTAATGATTCTAAGAAAAATATTATGCAGCCTTCCTATATTAGCGATCATGAAAACCTTAATAATAGCTTAGTAAAAGATGAGCTTTTTAATAGTGTCCAAAATAATGAGATTGTGAAATTTTTAGATCAAACCATTCAGTCAGAGTATCGTGAAACATATCTAAAATTGAAACATGGAATTAAAATACCCAAACAGCAACTTAATAAACTTAAGAAACATATTTCTGAACTATTAAAGGAAAACCAATGGAACCTAGAAAATCACCAAGAAAACGAGGACAATTAAGTCTTGATGAGGAAAAATTTATAAGAGACAATTTCGGTAAATTATCTATTTCAGAAATTGCCGACTCTTTGAACAGAAATTCTCCTCCAATCCAAAGATACATAGACGAAAATCGATTAGCTGTTTCTGATGAAGATAAAAATGATAATGAAACACTAAGAAGAAAACTCCATTCTAAAACCTTCTGGCAAGAGATTATCAGACAGTTTGACGAAGATACTGGAGAACTATTATATTTTGAAGACACCTGGATAGGATTAATAAAACAGTTTAGAGAAGACGTTTTACCAGCAGAAGAACTTCAGATCAAACAGTTTATAACCATAGATATTTTGATTAATCGAAGCATGAAAGAAAGAAAACGACACATAGCAGAAACAGAGAAGCTGCAAAGACAAGTAGATAAAGAGTATGAAAAAACAGAAATCGATAGAGACATTCCGAAACTTGCTAACTTAGAAACACAACTGAGCTTTGCTCGCAATAGCATTGCGAATTATACCAATGAATATACCAAACTATTAAACGAGCAGCAAAAGATTAGTAAGGATTTGAAGGCCACCAGAGAGCAAAGAATTAAAAGAATCGAGGACGGGAAAAGCAGCTGGGTAGGATTGATACGAATGTTAGAGGATGAAGAAGTTAGAGAAAAGGAAGGACGCGAGATGGAAATTCTATCTATGGCCACGGACAAATATAGAGAAAAGCTTGAATCATATCATTCTTATGAAGATAAGCTTTTGGACAAGCCATTTTTAACACCAGATAGCGTAGAGGACTAATAATGACAAAGACGGCACTAATTACCGGAATAACAGGACAGGATGGATCTTATCTAGCAGATTTTCTTGTAGAAAAAAACTACAAGGTTGTTGGACTACATCGAAGAAGCAGTGTTAATAACTTTGAAAGAATAAAACACCTAATTGATAATCCTAAATTCTCGCTAGAAGAATTCGATATCACAGACCCCAGCGGATGCGTTAGAGTATGTGAAAAATACCACCCAGAAGAGTTTTACAACTTAGCTGCTCAAAGTCATGTTGGAACTAGTTTCAAGCAACCTTCAACTACTCTAGAAATTAATACTATAGGAGTGGTGAATTTATTGGAAGCACTCAGGATCATATCTCCATCTACCAGATTTTATCAAGCTAGCACTAGCGAAATGTTTGGGGCGAACTCAACAAAAGAATGGTCAGAAGCTAATCAAAGAATGGAGCAGTATCAAAACGAAGAAACTCCTTTTGCTCCTCAAAGTCCATATGCAGTAGCAAAGTTAGCTAGTCACAGAATGGTTCATATCTATAGAGAATCCTATGGACTATTTGCTTGTTGTGGCATTTTATTTAATCATGAAAGTCCACGAAGGGGCGAAAATTTTGTAACCCGTAAAATTACTAAATACTTGGGAGAATTAACTAATGGATTTTTAAGCCAAGATAAATATGTTTCTTTAAAATTAGGAAATATTAATGCTTATCGAGATTGGGGTCACGCAAAAGATTTTGTCCGAGCCATGCATCTTATGCTGCAACAAGATCGCCCACAAGACTATGTTATAGCCACAGGAGAGACCAATAGCGTAAAAGACTTCTTATATCATAGTTTTAAATTATTTGATTTAAATTATGAAGACCATATTGAAATAGATCCTTCTTTATACCGACCATCAGAAGTTGAGTATCTGAAAGGAGATTCTTCTAAAGCTCAAAGCTCTTTAGGATGGAGTCCAGAAATAACCTTTAGGGATTTGGTCATAGACATGGTGTATTCAGATTTTGAACTGGCTAATCAGAAGGCCAGAAATCTTAATAGTTTTTCCGGACCACCTCCAGGAATAGTTCATGTTTAGAAATTTTGGAGATCCCCAATATAAAAAGTGGCGTAAAGCAGTTTACGAAAGAGACAATTATAAGTGTCAATGGCCAAATTGCACTATGAAAAAAAGAATTAATGCTCATCATATTAAAACTTGGGCCGGATTTCCAGGACTAAGATTTGACGTTAATAATGGAATAACGTTGTGTAAATATCATCATGATCTTATTAAAGGTATGGAAGAAGATTATAGTCTAAGCTTTTTAAAAATAGTATTATCTAAAAATCAAAGGAAGCAATCATGATATCACTACAGTCCCCTGTTATTTTATTTCCTCCTGCATTCACAAATGAAAAAAATCAAATAGTTAATCCAAATCCAATAATTCTTAGCCATCTTGATGTTTCTTATGTTGATACTCCCATGAAGAAAAACGTATCAGCACATATTAATGGTTTACCAGGATCCTTCTCTCTATTTTCTGGTTCAGAATATGATTCTATTGGAGATTGGACTCAAGAACAGGCTGAAACCAGACTAAGATCCCATATTGGACAAACGCCAGAAGAAATACAAAAAACTTTGCAAAGCATATTTCCTCAAACATTAGAACAAAATCCAAATGGTCCGGGATCTATTTTAACAGGCATGATTAGCTCTCTTGGAATTAAAAGCTCAGCCGATTGTTCTTGTCGTCGCCATGCTATTGAAATGAATCAACGTGGACCAGACTGGTGCGAAGAAAATATAACAACTATTTTAAGCTGGTTGAAAGAAGAAAGCCATAAGAGAAATCTTCCATATATTGAGATAGTAGCCAAAGCCATGGTTCAAAGAGCGATTAATAAATCTCGCAGGCTTTTAGAGAAAGAGAAACAGAATGAGCAAACACGATGATTTTACTATCATTATAGACACCAGAGAACAACAACCCTGGTCTTTTGAGCACTATACCACAGCTACCAGAAAGCTAGATACTGGAGATTATAGTATTGAAGGCTTAGAAGATATTGTTTGTATAGAGAGAAAGAAAAGTGTGGGCGAAGTAGCAAATAATATCACAGAATCAAGATTTATAGATGTTATTGATAGAATGAGCAAGTATAAGTACGCATTCTTGCTACTTGAGTTCGATCTTGCACAAATATTAAGCTATCCCGTAGGTTCTAATCTTCCTCGAAGACTTTGGGATAAAGTGAAAATATCTCCAGCATTTATAGTTAAACATATTTTAGAACTTCAACTTAATCATAATATCAAAGTGTTATTTTGTGGTTCTTCATCTGATGCAGAAAAAATGGCAGAATACATTCTAAAAAAGGTTCATTATATTGAGCGAGTCAAATAAAAAAACGTTCGATGATGCTTGGCTCGGTCTGGGCGATTTATCTGAGCTTTCAATACTAAAAAATCCTATGATTAATAGGAGTAAATTAGATATTGAAAATCCAGATTTGCACTTAATGAAAATATTAAGAAATCCTAAATACATAGGGGCCACTTGTAAACTATTATTTAATATTGAATTACATCCTATACAAATGGCTATATTACAAGAATTTTGGATACGATCATTTCCAATGTATATTGCTAGTCGTGGTTGGGGTAAGTCATTTTTACTAGCTTTATATTGTGTATTAAGATGTGCTTTTTTCCCAGGAACCAAGATCGTTGTTGTTGGCGCTGCATTTAGACAGAGTAAGATTATTTTCGAATATATGGAAACAATATGGCGTAGCAGTCCAATTCTTAGAAGTATTTTTAGTGGCAACGATGACGGACCAAGACGAGACGTTGATAGATGCACCATGAGACTTGGAGATAGTTGGACTATTGCTATCCCAATGGGCGACGGCAGCAAGATTAGAGGATTAAGAGCACATATTATTATCGCGGACGAATTTGCATCCATAAGTCCAGATATTTATGAAACTGTAGTCTCAGGGTTCGCTGCGGTATCTGCAACTCCTATTCAAAACGTCAAAGAACAAGCTAAGAGACTAGCAATGACAGAGGCTGGATTATGGAATGAAGAATTAGAAACCCTCAACACAAAAATGGGTAATCAGGCGATTATATCTGGAACAGCAGATTATGCTTTCAAGCATTTCGCGGCATACTGGAGAAGATATAAGGGGATTATTGAAAGCCAGGGAGATACCAGAAAACTAGAAGAATTATTTAAAGGAGAAATACCGTCTAACTTTAACTGGAAAGACTATAGTATTATTAGAATTCCTTACGAACTGATTCCAAAAGGCTTCATGGATGATAAACAGGTGTCAAGAGCTAAAGCAACTATTCATACTGGCATTTATAATATGGAATATGCTGCTTGTTTCGTGACAGACAGCGAAGGCTTTTTTAAGCGATCACTGATAGAGAATTGTGTTACATCAGATACTAAGCCAATAATAATTGGTGGTAGAACCATCCTCTTTGAAGCTGTTACCTCAGGAAACGCTAATTGTCAATATGTCTATGGTATTGATCCAGCCTCAGAACAAGATAATTTTAGTATTATTATTTTAGAACTACATCCAGATCATAACAGAATTGTTTATTGTTGGACTACAAACAGAACTAATTTTAAAGAGAGACAAAAAACAGGACTAATTCAAGAGCATGATTTTTATGGATTCTGTTGCAGAAAAATAAGAAATCTCATGAAAGTTTTTCCTTGTGCTAGAATTGTTCTTGACGCTCAGGGTGGTGGAGTATCTATCGAAGAGGCTTTGCATGATCCTTCAAAATTAGAAGAAGGAGAACATTTAATTTGGCCAGTTATAGACCCAGACAAGAGCAGAGACACAGACGATCAACAAGGATTACACTTAATAGAATTAATTCAGTTTGCTAAGGCTGATTGGACAGCACAGGCTAATCATGGATTAAGAAAAGACTTAGAGGATAAGGTTCTACTATTCCCAAGATTTGATGCAATCACTTTAGGTTTAGCTTTAGACAAAGAAGGCAAGGATATCTTAGATTCAAATTTAAGTCCAATATATGATAGTGTTAGCGAATGTATTCTAGAAATAGAAGAACTCAAGAATGAATTAACGACTATTGTAATGACACAAACTAGCACGGGTCCTAATGCTAGAGATAGATGGGATACTCCAGAAGTAAAGTTACCAAACGGTAAAAAAGGAAGATTACGCAAAGACCGCTACAGTTCATTAGTTATGGCAAACATGGCAGCAAGACAACAGCAGAGAGCACTACAACCAGTACAGTATGATATTATAGGTGGTAATCTAAAAGATGTTGTAGACAATAAGGGTAATTTATACAAAGGACCAGAATGGTTTACATCACAGGTTAATGAAGATATATACACAGGAATTTATAGACAATAGTGTATTAAACTTTATAATACTAATGCATTCACATTATATTCCCATCGTCCTTTTTAAAAAATAATTATGGCTAAAAAACAACCAAAGAATCCAATTATTCAAGACGCAGCACCCCGTGTTCCAGAACAAGCTTATGTTACTTGGGGGGATGACATAGCAAGTAAACAGCAGGCTCTAGATACTTCATCAGAATCTCTTGATGAGTTTACATTAGTTCAAAGAGCACAAGCTGGTAGATTTTACCGAGTGGATTATTCTAATTTAGATGGCCAAACTAGCGGTAGACCAGGATTAACAAGATCAGACTATGACTTCTTTCGCCCAGACGAAGCAGTACCAAAACGCATCAAGGAGATTATTCGTAGGGCTGATGAGATTTATCAGAAGGTAGGTTTGGTTAAAAACGTTATTGACTTAATGGGTGACTTTGCATCTCAAGGAATTAGACTAACTCATAAAAATAAAAGAATAGAAAGATTCTATAGAAGATGGTTTAAGAAAATAGGAGGCAAAGAAAGAAGCGAAAGATTACTTAATAATGTATATAGAACAGGTAATGTTGTTATACATAGACAAACAGGAAAAATTAGTCTAAAAGCCACCGAGCAACTATACAAAGCCAATGCTTCTCCTGATCTTGACATTAATGATATTAATAATATTCAAGCAGACAAAAGAGAAATTCCTTGGAGATATACTTTTATTGATCCTACTTTTGTTGAGGTTTCGGCAGGAGCTTTATCTTCATTCGTAACAAATAAAAGATATGAACTAATTTTACCAGCAGTTTTAAGAAAGACTATTAACTCTCCCCAGAACGATGCAGAGAGAGCCATTATAAATGAGCTACCAGCACAGATCATTGAAGCAGCTAAAACTAAAATAGCATATCCATTAGATCCAGACAAAACCCTGGTATTTCACTACAAAAAAGACGATTGGCAGAGTTGGGCTTATCCGATGGTTTACTCTATCATGGACGATATTACAGTTATAGAAAAACTAAAATTAGCAGATATGGCAGCTCTTGATGGGGCTATTTCTAATATTCGTATTTTTAAGCTTGGAAGTCTAGAACATAAGATTGCTCCTACCAGAGCAGCCACAGCAAAACTAGCTAGTATTTTAGGTAATAATGTTGGTGGTGGTACAATGGATTTAGTTTGGGGTCCAGATATTGAACTAATAGAATCTAAAACTTCTGTTCATCAATTTCTTGGTGAGGGTAAATATATTCCACACTTAAATTCAGTTTATGCTGGTTTAGGAATTCCTCCAACTCTTACAGGAACATTTGGTGCTGCTGGAACTACTAATAATTTTATCTCCCTAAAAACATTAACACAAAGACTTCAATATGGTAGAGAATTATTAATTTCATTCTGGGAACAGGAAATGGAATTAGTACAGAAGGCTATGGGTTTTAAATATTCAGCTAAACTAGAATTCGATAGAATGGATCTTAGTAACGAAGATTCTGAAAAAGCATTATTGATCCAACTTGCAGATAGAAATCTTATTAGCGATGAATTACTACAAGTTAAGTTTGGTCTCGATCCAGATATGGAAAAGACTAGACTCAATAGAGAAACAAGAGAAAGAGCATCTGAAAGAATGGTTCCAAAAGCTGGTCCATGGAATGATCCACAGGTTGAAAACGCTCTTAAGAAAATAGCTTTACAAACAGGAATTGTAGCTCCTAGTCAAGTTGGTCTTGAGTTAGAGAAAAAGAAGAGTGGTGAAAAAACAGCTATTGAGCAAAAAACTTCTCAGCCAGGTTTTTCAACGAAGTTGGCAAATGATTCTCCGGAATCATTGCCAGGAATACCCGGACAAGGCAGACCAAAACTAAGTAAAGATTCTACATCAAGGAAAAGCAGAAAGTTCTCTCCTCAGACCGGAGCTAATCTAATGCTTTGGGCCAATGAAGCACAAGAAAAGATAAACGAAATTATCAATCCAATCTTATTAGACTTCTATAATAAAAAGAATTTGAGAAGTTTATCTAAAGCTGAATCCAGAGAGATAGATGCTATCAAGACTAAAGTACTATTCAGTCTCCAACCTAACTGCACAATAGATAGTTCCATGATAGATAAAGTGTTTGCAAATATACAGTCAAATGACCATATGACCGTAATAAGCTCATACAATAACTGGCTAAAACCAATAAAGACCCAGATTAATAGAGATTTAACTGTTGAAGAGATTAAACAACTTAAATCGTCTTTCTATTCTATGGTGTATAATTCATTACTCCAAAACTAAAACCAGAGGTTTAATATGCATATTTTTGAACAAGAAATAAAAGATGGACTAGAAGAAAAACTCAAGTCCACTGCATCAATCTCTTATGCTTGCGCTGTTGAACCTTCAAATAAAACTAATCACAATATTAAACACGTTAAAAGCCTTGCTTCATTAGATGATAGCGATTTGTATTATGTACAATCCATATTAGTAACATCTAATTGGAATAAAAATGACGATATTTTCGATAAAAATGAAGTTTGGGCAGCCAAAAATACCCCAGAAGACAAACCAACAAATCTTAATCATGACGAAAGAACTATTGTTGGTCACATAACTTCTAATTGGCCAATAACAGACGACGGAGTATTAATTGACGAAAATACCCCAGTAGAAAATCTACCAGAAAAATTTCATATTTTAACTGGCTCAGTTGTTTATAAAGGATTTTCTTCTGAAGATCTAATGGAAAGAACTAGCAATCTAATTGCTCAAATAGAATCTGGCGAAAAATATGTTAGCATGGAATGCTTTTTTAAGGGTTTTGATTATGGTTTACTTAATAAGTCTACCTCAGAATTTAAAGTTTTAAGCAGAAATGAAGAAACAGCATTTCTTACTAAGTATTTAAGATCATATGGTGGATTAGGTGAGCATGACAACTATAAAATTGGAAGAGTTTTAAGAAATATAACCTTTTCAGGCAAGGGATTTGTTGACAAACCAGCAAATCCAGATAGTATAATATTTACAAAAGATAATACAATTAAAACATCAGTTAGTAAGTTAACAGAAAATTTTGCAAATTTATCAAATATAGGTGTATCAAATATTCAGTCAACCTTAAATGTGGAGAAAAACATTATGAGTTTAAATGAAACACAAGCAGAAGTAGTTGCAGAGGTCACAGAAGCCGCTGAAATTATCAGTACTGAACAAGTTGCAACTACTGAAACAACCGTTACAGAGGCCAGTTCAGAAGTCAGTGTTGAGTTACTAACTCAGAAGATCGCTGAACTAGAGACCCAGGTTGCTGCTCAAATCGAAATTATTGAAGCTGCTAAAGAAGAGACAAAAGCAGTAGATAACAAGAGAGAAGAAGAAGCAGAAGCAGCTAAAAAGAAAATGAAAGAAGACATGGACGCTAAAGACGAAGAAATGAAAAAAGTCAAAAGCGAACTTGATGCTGCTCTAGAAGCTATTGCTGGATATAAGATGAAAGAAGAAGAAATGGTTAAGAAAGAAAAGAAACTAAAAAGAAAAGCTTCTCTAGTAGATAATGGTTTTGATGCTGAATCAGCAGAAACCGTTGTAGAAAAATTTGAAACTATGGCCGATGATGCTTTTGATGCCATGACTAGTTTATTTGCTGGCAAAATGCCACCATGGTTGGAAAAGATTAAAAAGGGTGATGATGATGAAGAAGATAAGAAAGCTAAGGAAAAGAAAAAAGCATCAGAAAATTCTGCTGATCCAGAGGTATTAGACACAGTTGAAGTTGAAGCAGAAGTAAACCTTGGTATTGGAGGAGACGCTGATTTATCAGCTGATACCACCAGAGCAGAATTAGTAGAATTTGTTAGTAGCAGATTAGGCAAGAAATAACATATACTTTTACAGGGAGAAACTGAAATGGCTCTAAAACCCGACCGTATCGAAGCTCACACAGATATTTCATTTTTCATGAACACAGTTGCAGAAAGAGGCGGTGTAGCTTCTATTGTAACCGGTGGCGCTGGAGTTGCTATGGATGATGCCAACGCTGTTGTTGGTTATGCCGCAGTAGCCTCAGGTGCTGTTCCAGTTGGAGTTCTATTAAACGATGTTGTTAACATTGATTTAACTAGACAGCACATCAATTGGTATAAAGATGAGGTTCAGCTTGGTGGTAAAGTTACCCTACTCCGTCAGGGGCAGGTTACTACCAATATGATTGTAAGTGGTAATACCCCAGCAGCAGGTAGTGGTTGTTATGTAGGCGCTAACGGCTTACTTAGCACATCTAGTACCAACGCTGTCAGAATTGGTTCATTCCTTGGTAGTAAAGACGCCGACGGTTACGCTAAAGTAGATGTCAACATTACTTGAAAAAACAAAGGGAGAGCAAAAAAAATGTCAGCTAACACAACTAAATTTCAACCAACACCAGAAGTAACAGACCTCTTAGTTCGTTCTGGTTCCGCTAACAGAGAGGTAGCTTTAGCAGCTAATAGAGAGTTTGCTAAGGCTCTTGAGTTACCACTTCGTCAAGGCCTATTAAGTGGCAACATTCTAGATAACATTTTCGAGCCAATCCAATTGGCCCAAAGTGCTACTCCAGAATTTCCACTCGATTTTATTGCCCCAGGTACAGAAAAGGACTTCGTAGCCTATACTGTACCAAATCATGGCTACATTCCAGAGCGTCATGTTGAGAGCGATTACGTCATGGTTCCAACCTATGACATCGGCGCCTCAATCGACTATCTCTTGAAGTATGCTCGTGATGCTCGTTGGGACGTTGTTGGTCGTGCCATGGAAGTTCTAGAAGCTTCTTTCGTTAAGAAGATGAACGACGATGGCTGGCACACACTATTAGCCGCTGCTGTTGATCGCAACATTGTTGTGTATGACAGTGACGCTAATGCCAACCAGTTCACAAAGCGTCTTGTTAGTCTTATGAAGACAGTTATGCGCAGAAACGGTGGTGGTAACTCCGCCAGTAATAACCGTGGTATCCTAACTGATCTTTATGTCTCACCAGAAGCTATGGAAGATATCCGCAACTGGGGTATTGATATCGTTGACGAAATTACTCGTCGTGAGATCTATACAGCAGCTGACGGAACTCTCAACAGAGTTTTCGGTGTTAATCTTCATGATCGTGACGAACTAGGTGTTGGTCAAGAATATCAACTATTCTACACCAGTACCCTAAGTGGCACACTACCAAGCGGTAAGGGCGAAGTAGTTGTTGGTCTCGATCTTCGCAAGAGAGACAGTTTCATAATGCCAGTTCGCCAAGAAGTTCAGATCTTCGAGGACGAGACACTACATCGTCAGAAGAGAGCTGGTTTCTACGGTTGGGCCGAGCAAGGCTTTGCTGTTCTAGATAATCGTAGAGTGCTACTTGGCGCCCTATAATATCTATACTACATAATGTTAGAAAAAGAGAAGGCTGGCCTTGCGCCGGCCTTTTTTTTTAGGTGTATTACATTATACATAATAAAATACTCATCCTTTTATAAGGTGTTATACCATGCCTGCAAGCAAATACGATTTTTCTATAGAGCAGGGGACTTCCTTTAAGCTGGCATTAACATATAAAGACGCTAACAGTATCCCTATTAATATTACCAATTGGTGTGCTAGGCTAGTCTGGACCACAGACGATGGAGCTACTCAGGTTTTCTCTACCACTAATATTGATTATTCTGTATATAAATTCTCTATTGTTGGAGTAGATGGCAAACTATTGCTACAGATGCCTGCTCGTACTACCAATCTTTTTCTTTTTAATAAAGCCAAGTATGATCTTGAGCTAGAAAGTCCAGACAATATGTATACTGGAGGTGGTAAAGAGACGATTAGACTAATATTTGGAACAGTTAAAATTATCCATAGATTTAGCGAAGACAACACCCTATTGGATTGCCAAACATGAATGATTTTATAGTGGTTATTGAAACTCCAGACTCTAATATCATATCCATAGAAACTGGATTTATAGACAATATAGGAGTAGTGGAAATTGAGAGACAATTAAGTCCTAGTGTAAATATATTAGGACCCAATACAGTTGTTAATGTAAGCGATTTGCTAGAAATACCATTCAGTAGAGTAACCGGAACTTTGGACGTATCTAGACTTAGTGGGCTAGACAATTATTTAAATCACTACAATTTTGATTGCGGCACCCCCTAGAATCACCAATATTTAAGCATAAACGGAGAATAAAATGCCAGCCTTAACTACCATTCAGCTAAGAAGAGGATCCTCAAGCCAATGGGCGGCTTCTATCAATCCTTTATCTCAAGGAGAGTTAGGACTAGATACCACAATTAATAAGATCAAAATAGGTAATGGTACTAATTTATGGTCTAGTTTACCTTGGGCAAATATTATGGGTGCTGATCTCATAGGAACAAGTGGCATAAACATAGCCTATGCTTCACCTTCTGGAACTGTAACAGTGTCGGTTACTGGACTAAGTTCTAGTTATTTAAGTGATTTCAATAGTGCTGTTAGTGGTTTATTACCAGTTAAAAATATTATAGCTGGTACTAATATTGCAGTTAGTGGGGATAATGGAACTTTTACAATATCTAGCAATGGATTAGACACCAATACTGTAAAAGATGTTATAGGAGCTACTATTATTGGTGTTAGTGGTATTAGAGCAAGTTATGACAATACTGGTAAAGTAGAAACTATCTCTGTTACTGGATTAAGTAGTTCTTATATTGGAGATTTCAATAGTAGTGTTAGTGGTTTAGTAAATGGCATTTATGCTCCACTCAATAGTCCAGCATTAACCGGAGTTCCAACAGCGCCAACAGCTGCTGCTGATACCAACACCACACAGATAGCTAGTACTGCATTTGTTCTCGGACAAGGTTCGTCATTAACTCCTATAATGGACGGCACAGCAACAATTGGGACCTCTAATAAATACGCAAGAGCAGATCATATCCATCCAACAGACACTTCAAGAGCTGCATTATCTGGAGCAACCTTTACTGGATCAGTTACTATTCCAAGTGGTAATGGTAATTTTGATACTTTAACAGTTAGTGGTACTGGTGTTAGTTTAAATGGACACACACATACATCTACTAGTATTACAAATTTTAATACTGCAGTTAGTGGCCTATTAAATGTCAAGAGTCTAGTGCAGGGAACTGGGATTGGTATCGTTAATAATGGTGGTATCCAAACAATTAGTGTTACTGGTATTCCAAGCTCTTTAATCACTGATCTAGGAAATGTGGCATCAACAGAAGTTGTTGGTAGAACAGGAATATCTTTAACTTATGATAGTGTTTATGATAGAATGTATATAGATACTACTGGAGTTTCCTTTAATGGACATTCTCATACTTGGAGTAATCTTACAGATGCTTCTACAAAAGCAACCCTAACAGAACTGTCCTATTTATCTGGTGTTAGTCCTGGAACGGTTAGTTCTGGTAGAGCATTAGTTGTTGATAATAGTAAAAACTTAACTGGTATTAATTCATTAATAACAACTGGAGATGTAACTGTTGGGGGAAATCTGACAATACAAGGAACAACAACAACAGTTAATAGTACCACTGTTAATATTGGTGATAATATTATAAGAGTAAATACTAGTGGATTGACAACAGGAGGTTTTGAGGTTTATGACGGAAGCGTTATACAATCCATAGTATGGAATACAGTATCTAACAGATGGGAATTTAGTGGTGGTAATATTTATACTAGTGGAAACTTTGTTGGAAATTTAAGCGGTAATGCTAGTACCGTAACAAATGGAGTTTATACAACAGATAGTGGCACAGTAACCAGTACTATGATTGCTAATGATACTATCGTTAATGCAGATATCAATAGTTCTGCAGCTATAGCATATAGCAAACTCAATTTATCAAATAGCATACTAAATAATGATATCGGATCATCTGCAGGTATTGCTTATAGCAAATTAAATCTTAGTGGTTCTATATCGAATTCTGATATCAGCAGCAGTGCAGCAATTGCAGTTAATAAATTAGCTAGTAGTGGAATTACTTTAGGTTCAACTGTGGTCAATCTAGGTGGTACAGTTTCTGAAATAGCTGGACTAACAAGTATCAGTGGAGTTAGCACATCTAGTCCAACGTATTTAGTAAATTGTTTAATTGATGGTGGAACACCATAATATTACAAATATAGAAAGAAGACTTACTAATGGTTTCATTTTATAGCTTTGGTAATAAATGGGTATTTAAAAACAATAAACCTCTAATTAGAAGTAGTAATTTAATTAGTTCAAATACAGCTAATGTAGATTCTGCCCGTTGGAATGGCGGAGATAGAGTTACTTCTGTTGGAACTAATGGTGGTTCTAGTTACTATGGTTGTTATGATATGATGGGAAATAACTGGCAATGGACAGATCTTTATTCATCACCCAGTCCTATCAAAGGAAGTCTCGGATTATTTTGGGGAGATAGTGGTCCAGGATCATCGTTAAAATCTGTTATGGGATCAGCAGCATATTGGGATCATAAAGCCTCGCAAGCATATTCAACATTTGGAGTTAGAATAGCTTCATTAACAAACCCAGACTCTTTACCGAATTTTGTTCTTGTTGGAGATGCTGGAAACGCTAGAGATGTTGTGAGGAATCAATGGAATGGTTTTCTTTTTGGAGATGTAGCTTATAACTATTATATTAACAAATATCAATTAACTGTTAGTGAATATGTAGAATTTTTAAATGCAGTTGCTGCTACAGACACATACAATCTTTATAAATGCATACTTAAAGATGGTAGTCTTAATCCAGAAGTATCAATACTTCGTACCGGATCATCTGGAAGCTACTCATATAGTATTCAGCCTAATTATGGCAATAAACCAGTAGGTAATCTATCTTGGTTTATGGCTGCAAGATATTGCAACTGGTTGCATAATGGTAAACCTAGTGGGGCACAAAATAGTGGTACAACAGAAACTGGAGCTTATACTCTTAATGGTATTGTTAGCGGAAATGCTCCGGTAAAAAACGAGGGAGCAAGATACTCCATGCCGAGCATGAACGAATGGTATAAAGCAGCTTACTATAAAGGAGGAGGCACAAATGCTGGCTATTGGAGATATGCAATTCAAAGCGATATTCGTCCCAAGTCAGTTTTAGCTGACCAATATGGAAATGGAACAACCAAGCCTTCAATATTAAGTCCTGATGTATCAGTAGGCACCAACGTAACAACATCTCTGGTTCAAGACAATATCTTTAACATAGGAGTGGCTTTAACTTATGCTAATATCTCTACTGCTGGAGTAACAAAAATAGTACCGGTAACAGCTGCTATGCCAAACTTACCAGCAAATTTTAGTCTATCTAATAATCTTGGTAAATATAGCATTACTACAACATCTAATTATTCTGGAAATATAGATCTGTGTTTCACTGTACCTTCTACTACTACATTAGCTAATTTCAACAGAATTAAAATTTTTCATACTAATACTAATAATATAACTACAGATGTGACTACTACTCGTACATTCGCCACCAAAACCATATGCGCCAGAACAACAGGCTTTAGTAGTTTTCATGTCATACCAGAAACTGTCACCGTTGATCAACCTATTCCTTCCAATATTACTGGTTCTGTTGGAAATGGGATTGTTAATTTATCGTGGAGCATAAGCGATACCACTGATATCATAGATTATGACATCAAATATAGTAGTGATGGAGGTAATTCTTGGTTAAATTATAATCAAGAACCTAGTACAGCTCTATCCACTACTGTTTCATCATTAAGCAATAATACCAATTATGTATTTATAATAGCTTCAGTTTCATCTAATGGTACTAGTGCTTATTCTAGCTCTAGCTCTGCTTTTACTCCAGTTGCTAGTGTTCCTGATAGTCCAACTAATTTAATAGGTGTTAGTAAACCCAGATCAGTAGAGTTAACCTGGGATGTTCCTAACAATAATGGCTCTATAATTAATAACTATAATGTACAATATAGCACTAATGGTGGAACCACATGGACTAATTCTAAAGATACCGTTAGAGTATTTCCTGACGATATTTCATCAACCCAAACTTTGCTTATTGATGATCTAAATACTGGTACTTATATTTTTAGAGTTAAAGCTATTAATGATATTGGAGATGGAAACTATAGTAATAATAGTAGTAGTATATTGGTAACAAGTTTTTCTCCTAGTGCAGTTATTTTAAGCTCTGGATCTAGTTATACTATTCCAATCGGTACCTCTATCATGAGAGTATGGGCTATTGGAGGAGGAGGAGGAGGTCAGGACGGAGATACTTGTGATGGTGGAGCTAATGGAGGATATGGAGGAGAAGCATACAAAGAATATAGTGTTACTAGTGGATCATCAGTAAGTTATTCTATTGGTAGTGGTGGAGATGGAGGAACAGGAGGATATGGTTATGCAAACTCTACAGATGGTGGAACTACTAGTTTTACTTATAATGGAGTTAGTATAACTGCTACGGGAGGCAAAAATGGAAATTATCGAAGATCTAATAACCTAGAATCGTCCGATGCTGGTGGTGCTGGAACCGGAGTTGGTGGCGACTTCAACAGCTATGTCGGTCCAAGAACATCTGCACCATATTATTATCCTGCTGATTTTCAGGGACGTAATGCCGCTATATTAGGAACATATACTAATTATACTTTAGAGTCTTTGGGATCATTATTAAATTATGCTGGAAATAGCGGAACAGGAGGGAGTGGTATGGGTGGTGGTGATGGTGGTGATGGAAAAGTTATTCTTTATTTTACTTAAACAAAACTAATTATAGCAGGATCTAAATAGACCACTATATTTATTGGTAAACGTATTGCTTGTTGCATATGGGTGTATTAATCATTAAGATAACCTATATACTTATTCTAATAAATAGGACTATATTTCAAGATGGCTGTAAATAATTTAATCACATTACGAAAAGGAACAGCTACTGAGTGGAATACGGTTAATCCCGTTTTAGCTAGTGGTGAACCTGGATATGATTTAACTAATCAAATTCTCAAAGTAGGAGATGGCCTTACTGCTTGGAACAGTCTATCTAGCCACAACCACATTGCTTCAAATATTAGTGATTTTAATAGTTCAGTAAGTGGGTTGGTTAATGGTATTTATGCTCCATTAAGTAGTCCAACTTTTACTGGTATCCCACTAGTCCCTACTGCATCGAGTGGAACAAATACTAATCAAATAGCGTCAACATCTTTTGTAAGAACAGAAATTAGCAATTTAGTAGCATCTGCTCCATCAACACTAGATACTTTAAATGAGTTAGCAACAGCCTTAGGAAGTGATGCTAACTTTTCAACAACTATAGCCTCTGGACTTGGAACAAAAGCTGCTTTAAGTGGATCAACATTTACAGGGAACATTAGCGCACCAAGCGGTAGTTTTACTTCGTTATCGGTTAGTGGAATTCCTTTACTTGATGGCGGTTATGATAACGAAATCCATGTTAGCCAAGTAGATGGAAATGATACCACCGGTAATGGTGACTTATTAAATCCAGTTGCTAGTATTACCAAGGCTTTAACTTTAGTAGGATCTCAACGCAAAACAATTATTGTTCATCCCGGTACTTATACTGAAAATCCATCAATAACAGTTCAATATACAACTATAACTGGTCCGGGGCTTATTGGCGGTAATATATTACTTTCTGGAACATTAAGCACAAATACTGGTTGTACAATTGCTGGAATAAAGATGACAAACCTGACCATAGCTACGCCAACTGGTGCAGGAAATGTAAATATTTTAAATTGTGAGATTTCTGGCACACTTACAAAAAGCAGTAACGCCGACTACACTGTTCTTCGTTTATGTGACTATGGCTCCGCAAGTATTACTGGTGCAGGTTTAGTTGCTATTTTTGGTGGTAATCCAAATTTTACAACAGTAAATAATGCTAGCGCAAATATAATTATTAAAAGCGCTGTTACTGTGGCTCCAGTTTTAACTTCTGGAACTTTAAGTCTTGTAGATTCTATAGTAGTTGCTGCTGTGACAAATGCTATCACATCAGCCTCTTCAAGTATCATTACTTTAGCCAACTGTCAAATGCTAACTTCGGCATTAAGTAATGTCGCCCCAGTTGTACTAAGTGGATTTTATTCAATATTAAATTGCGTATATGATAAAACAAATTCAACACTAGTAGCGTTGTCTGCAACTGGTGGATCTACTAATTCTATCGATTATTTTCAATATATTAATGCAGATAAGTTCATTACTCAAGGGGGAACCTCTTCTGACTATGTAAAGGGTGATGGATCGTTAGGACTACTACCAAACACTATTGTTTATACAACTGGCAATCAAGCTATTAGTGGAGTTAAAACTTTTAGTGACCTTCCGTTTGTTAATGGAACTGGAATTAGTATTAGTGGCCATAATCATACATCTTCAGATATCACAGATTTTAATAGTAGTGTCAGTGGTTTGCTTCCTGTTAAAAATATAATTGCTGGAACTAATGTAACAGTATCTTCAGCTAGTGGGTCATTTACAATAAACTCTACAGCTAGTGGTGGAGGCTCTTCTAGTATAGATGCTGGAACATATCCTTTAATAACAATATCGTCACAGCCAGCCCCAACTACTGTGGAAGTATCTGGAACTGCAACCTTTAGCGTCACAGCAGCAGCAACTTCCCCAACTTCATCAATAAGTTATCAGTGGCAGGAAAGTACTAATAATTCAACTTGGTCAAATATTTCTGGATCAACATCATCTACGCTAACCCTCACTAATGTTCAAAACGGTAAAAATGGATACTATTATAGATGTAATTTACAATCATTATTATCAAATGTTAATACAAACTCTGCTATATTAACAGTAGCTTCTATAGCAACTCCAACCCCATCAGTCACCCCAACCCCAACAATTACTTTAACTAGCAGCATAACACCAACAATAACGCAAACAAATACAGTAACTCAAACTGTCACAAGAACCATTGATGCTACTCCGTCAGTAACTCCAACAATAACGGTAACTCCAACAATAACGGTAACTCCAACAATAACGGTAACTCCAACAATAACATCAACAGTAACCCAAACAGCAACTCCAACAGCAGCACCAAGCAAGGTGTTTAGCAACGTTACCGGAGTCAGTAACGGAACTGTCTCAGGAGCAGGAACATCTACCATCACTCTTACTAGAACAGTGAATTCGGGAACGTTAGGAGTCTCATTTACGATTCCTGCTGGAACATTAACAATTACAAAAACGACTGCTGGAAATATTAGTGCATATTTAACATCAACCACAGATCCGGGATTACCAGTTCAATTTCTTTATAAGGATGGCACATATTTCGCTACATTTCCAAACAACACTAATTCCGCATCAGGAAATGTTCCAGCTATGACAGCAGGGTGGAATGCAACAGGTCTTATTTCCGAGATCCCCGTAGGAGCGTCAGTTACCCTGACGATAACGTGATACCATGAATGGTGCAAAAATAACATCTCCCAATGGTCGTCGCTTTGCTCTGGTGGCTCGCAGTGGCAGTTACAGCATCGTCTGGCAGTCACTTCCAGAAGGTAGTCGCGTTCCAGACAATACTAAAGCCCCAAGAGGACGGTGGCACCCAATCAACGCAGCCGGAACTATTGCCTCTCCACTTGCTGCTGACGAACCAGCAGATGGACTTTGTTGCATGGTACGAGATCCCGTGGAGCGATTTCGCTCTGCTTGTGCAAGGCAAGGCGTTAGCGTTGCAGAGGGATTAGAACGAAAGGATTCTGACGTTCATTTCTGGACTTTATTTAGCATGGGTCTGTTAGAACAGGGTGTGACATATTTCCGATTTCCCGATCAGCTTGATGCCTGTGCAGAGTGGCTAGGACTAGAGACACCAGTTCCGCAAACTAATGACGAGCAGGAATCATCCAAACCGACATTGACGCAAGAGCAAGAAAATATAGTTAAGCAAATATATGCTGATGATATATTATTATGGGAGAGCTTAAATGCCAGATATTCAAATTAAAAGAGGATTATCAGCAGCACTTAGTGCTACTAATCCGGTTGTTAATAGCGGCGAACCAATATTTGAAACTGATACTCTCAAATTAAAAATTGGTGATGGCGTTACAGCATATAATAGTTTAGGGGTAGTTGGTAGTGGAACATTTTTTCCTTTGACATCAAATACCAATACTACTAATATAATAAATAGTTCAAATCTTTACTTATGGTCAAATTTTAGATAGGAGATTGATTATGGCAACTAGTCCAGTTTTCGCAGTAACACCAAGAATATCATCTGTTTCTATATCTACTGCTGAAGCTAGTTATACGGCTCCAACTAATGTGGAAACTTTAATTACAGGAGCTAGTACGGGTACTAGAGTATCTGAAATTGTAGTCAAATGCGCCGCTACCAGTGCTGCGGCTATCGTTAGGATATTTCTTTATGACGGTACTACATACTTTCTATTTGATGAAATAACCGTGGCAGCAGCTACGGGGTCAGCTACAGTGCAGCAAACTAGAGTTAGTAACACATATAATAATTTAATTCTACCTAGTGCTTCTTATTCAGTAAGAGTAACAACATCAGTAGCACAAGTTACTCACGTCATAGCTTTAGGGGCAGATCTATAATGAATCAAGGTATTTATTCTATTGGAAGTGCTACAATAGCTTCATCACCGTATGGCATTAATGGTGTTACTGCACCCACTAGTGTTCGCGTACTTGTTGTGGGTGGCGGTGGCTCTGGCGGCTCTGGTGGAGCAACCGCTCTTATTGGTGCTGGTGGCGGTGGTGGTGCAGTTGTTGAGCAGACAGTAGCTATAACTTTAAACTCACCTATTTCTGTTACCATTGGGGCTGGCGGTGCCGGATCTACAACAAATGCAATTAGAAGTAGCTTTGGAGTTACAAGTAGATTTGATAGCATTGTCGCAATCGGTGGCGGCTCTGGTGGCATTAATGATACTAACGGTAGTTTTGCTCCTTACGTTCGTCGTGGTGAAAATGGAGCCAATGGCGGCGGCAAATATTTTGGTTCAGCAGCAACTGGTGAAACAAGAGGCTTTTCTGTATTAGCTGACGGTTTTGCTGGAGGTAACGGTGATGGTTTTAACTCTGGCGGTGGTGGCGGTGCTGGTGCTGCGGGCGTAAACAGCGGTGCTGGTGGCAATGGAAAAGTATCAACTATTACTGGATTAACTTATGGTGGTGGCGGTGGCGGTGGTCGTTCTGCTTCGGCTGGTGGTACAGGAGGTGGCGGTTCTGGTGGAGCGTCTGGCGTTTCTGCCGTAGCTGGAACAGTTAATACGGGCGGCGGTGGTGGTGGAGCATTTGCTGCTTCTACAGCTACTGGCACTGGTGGAAGCGGAGTCGTTGTTATTCGATGCGCTGCCGGTTTGAATATTAGACTAGGGGTTGGTTTAACTCATACAATTTCTACAATAGGTGGAGATAAATTAATCACAATCACGGCAGGAACAGACACTGTTACTTTTTTCTGAGGAATATTATATGGCACATTATGCATTTTTAGACGAGAATAACGTAGTTACAGAAATTATAGTTGGTAAGAACGAATGGGAAGATGGTATTGATTGGGAGATTTATTACGGGAATATTCGTAATCAGACATGCAAACGAACATCATATAATACCATCGGTGGAGTTCATAATAATGGTGGAACCCCGTTTAGGATGAATTATGCTGGTACTGGGTACATATTTAGAGAAGACGTAAATCCTCCAGAAGGAGCTTTCGTTACTCCATGTCCCGGCGAAAATTATACTTTAGACGAAAATACTGGCTTATGGGTAGAAACATCTAATATCTGATTATATAGGTAGTGAGATATAGTCTGGAACACTAGTAAAGTTATAAATCTTAACTTCTCTGAATACATCTTGTAATATTTTATCATCATATAATTCTACCCCAGCCTGTAACCACTTTCTTGTCATAGCAGGATTATTAGCTGTTTCTTCAGAAGTTGTCCATTCTTCTGGATGTAAATAATAATAGCATAAATATTTCATAGCTTTTTTAATACTTCCTCTTCCATCAGTATCTTCATAATTCCAAATATTAATTCCCAAAGAATTTGACATAGTAGCTAACTCCACAAGCATACCCAGATTAAAATTACTATAATGTCTATTCTTTACCCTATCCATTTCTAATACTTGTTTACCGTCACTATCTATCTGAGCACTTAATAAGGCTCTCACATTATTTTCTAAATAAGTTCTAGCTTCCACTTCCTTACCACAGGCACAGAGATAAGAACACAGCTGCTTTACATAGGATGTTTTAATATTGTGACTATACCCAGATTGCAATATTCCTCTAGGATTAGTTTTAAACCAATCGCTCAATGAATCAAACCATGACACCATACTATCGTTCACTTCCGTTGTCCAATTTTCACTAGACTTAATCAACTCAATAAAGTCTGGTAATAAAGATAAATTATTAGTATCAATAACCGCTCCTCTAATACGTAAATCCTCCATACTGTCACCAATTACAATCCCACTATATGTTAAACCAGGATTCATTTTAGTGTTATCGTTTATAAAAAAGGTTTGAAGAGATTCAATAGCTTTAATAGCATAATTTTCAGATTTCGTTAAATGATACAAGATAGAGCAAGGAAAAAATAATGAATAAAATTTACTAAGAAATTTATTATCACTATTAGTTGCAGCTAGAGGATTTCTATTTCCGTCTATCCTAATATAAGGAAATCCTGTTACCGAGTTAGGATCTGCATGATAGAACGCAGCTAAACTAGTAAAATTATTAGCTCCTGTTTGTTGTTTTATTTCAGATGTATTTTGTGTAATACTTGGCAGTTCCATGTCTAATATATCTATAAATTTTTGTTGATAATTAGCTATTTGCTCTAACGTGAGTTGGTTTATTCTTTGTTCGTTAATTGTTAATAGCATTATATTATCTCCTCAGATAGTGTAATTTTTTTAGTAAAATTATATTCGAAATCATAACTTGTAAATTTTATATTGGGACAATGAATTTTATTTTGTAGATTATATTCCATTTTTTCACCGTTTAAAGAATTCATAGTTTCCCAATCCATATCAGCTCCAGTGTTAATAACAGTTTCTGTTTTAGAATTCAAAATTGGATTTATCATACAAGGAATATGTTTAAAATAATAATTGATTAATTTACATCTAGCCATAAAATCTATGTCATGTTTTCCAGCTGGTAAAAAAGATTCATCGTAACCACCAACCATATTAAAGACTTTTCTAGAACACCCTATTCTGCCATAAACCCCACGTTTGAAAATATCACAGCACACACCAATCCTATACCCCAAGCTTTTAATTTGAGCTGTGGCATTTCCAATATAATTGTCAATATCTAAATTAAACACATAATCACCATGGCTCAGTCTTACGGCCAAATTTTTTGCAACCGGGATGGAATAGCTGTGATAGTTTAAGGCTCTATAATAGTGAACTCTATCTATTTGACCTAAAGCTCTCATGAATTCATAAAGACCATCATTTGAATGACAATCAATAATTATCCACTCGGTATTTTTATTATTTTTTATGTGGTCTAAATTATACTGAATAGTTTGTTTAAGCTGATATAATCTATTTTTAACTTGAGAACAATAAGAGATAATCATAGCCGGCACTCGATCATGACATCTTTTGCCAAATTTATTTCGTTTCTTGGATAAGAAATTAGATTTTTTAATGATAGACTACAAAGCATATAGTATATTCAGTATCGAGAATTTTTGTGGAATAGGACGCTTATCTTTTATAATAGCTTTATCTAAGCATGAGTCCATGAATATTATGTAATAAATTCCTTATTGGCCAATTAATTTAATTACTACACCAACCACCATAAGGTGTATTAAAAACTAGAGATGATACTAACTAAAAGGGCCAAAAATATGAGCTGGAAAAAAGAAATTCCAATTATTGTAAGAACTCTTATTAATGACCTATCTGAAACTCCAAATTATTCTGATGAAAGAATAATACAGGT
>Ga0315905_10001540_pt1 | contig 24759 bp, 23 predicted proteins | sample LakEriMetagenome_5_FD_203522 | JGI IMG/M metagenome (GOLD analysis project Ga0315905, IMG submission 203522) | Freshwater fungal communities from buoy surface, Lake Erie, Ohio, United States - Buoy 4 MA121 | ecosystem: Environmental > Aquatic > Freshwater > Lake | place: USA: Lake Erie, Ohio...
GTAGGTGCAATGCGAAAGAGGCACTGCCCATTGACCGTTGTAGCCTCGCCTGCATGAGTTTGCCTTTCCCAGCCCTTGACGGATCCGCACCACGGACACAGAAGTTCCCTGAAGCACCAGAGATGGGTATCGACCCTTCGAAGCGCTACACAGCGACAATGGAGACCACCTTGGGCACCATCGTGATTGCACTTGATGCAATCAATGCCCCGCGCACGGTGAACAACTTCGTGTACCTCGCTGGCTACCACTACTACGACGGTGTGATTTTCCATCGCATCATCAGTGGCTTCATGTGCCAAGGCGGAGACCCAACAGGAACCGGCACCGGTGGTCCTGGTTACCGCTTCGGTGACGAGCTTCCAAAGCCTGGCCAGTACCAAATCGGTTCAGTGGCAATGGCGAATGCCGGCCCGAACACAAATGGTTCACAGTTCTTCATCGTCAGCGGCGCAAGCGGTGTTTCACTGCCACCTGCATACGCATTGTTCGGTCAGGTTGTAAAGGGCCTTGATGTTGTCGATGCAATGCAGAACGTGCCAACTGCACGTGGTGATCGCCCGTTGACAGATGTGGTGATCAACAGTGTCACCATCACCGTCGCTGACTGAAGTCAGCCTCGCTTCGGCAAGGCGCATCGCACTTGCTGCACAAGGTTTCGCATCGCCGCGCCCATCGGGGCGTGTTGATCGACGTCACTTACGAAAAGTTCTTCACCACATCGGACTGATTCAAATTGATTCAGTCAATGTTTTGGCACGAAGTCAAGAGCTGACACTCTTTTCACGTTTGGGCAATCATCCACGTTCGTTGATTCCTGATGCAACAGCGGACGGTGAACTTTTTGAATACTGGTGTCACGAAGCGTCCCATCTCCCCACATCAATGCATCGCCTTGTTCGTTGGCGGATGGAAGATGCTCGTAACGGAACCATGTGGCCGGGTCTCCAACGTTTTGCAAAATCAAAATCGCAGTTTGTTCAAGAAGTGCGTGATCGGGTGTTCAACGACGGACCACTTGTTGCAAGTGATGTGAAAACCCGCACTGGCCCGAAGGGTTCCTGGTGGGATTGGGATGACGGTAAAGCTGCCTTGGAGTACCTGTTCTGGACTGGGGAGATCACTGCTCAACGCAGGCCGAATGATTTTGCCCGTATGTATTTCGCTCCTCAACATGTGTTGCCTAAGGAGGTTCTTAAGGCTAAGACGCCAACAGAATTTGAAGCGCGCAGCGAATTGCTCCTTCTCGCAGCGAAAAGTTTGGGGATTGCAACCGCGAGCGATCTCTTGGATTACCACCGACAGAAACCGGGACCAGCTAAGCCTGTGCTGGCAGAACTTGTGGAACAGGGGAATCTTGAACAAGTTCGTGTCGAGGGATGGCGCGATGTTGCATACATTTTGCCGAGCGTTTCTACTCCTCGCAGTATGAATACACGCGCTTTGGTATCGCCGTTCGACTCGTTGGTGTGGTGCCGACCACGCATAGAGCGTTTATGGGATTTCAATTATCGAATTGAGATTTACACGCCAGAACATAAACGTGTCTATGGCTATTACGTGTTGCCTTTTGTTTTAGGTGATCGCATTGTTGCGCGCGTTGACCTGAAGGCAGACCGACAAGGAGGGGCGCTATTAGTACACGGTGCCTACAGCGAGCCAGAGATTGACTTCAAGCACGTTGTGTCGGAACTGGCCGATGAGCTGAAGTTAATGGCGCTATGGCTGGGACTTGACGCCGTGAAAGTCGGCGATCAGGGAGACCTCAGCTCAGCGCTGAGTCGAGTGTGTCGCTAAGTGTTTCAGCCGTTGGTTGATTAACAGCTGTTGCCCAACGAATTGTTGATGCAACAAATTGTCCGATCGGCTTGACGACAATCTTCTCTGCAACAGGCAAGTAAGGAAGCTTTAGTTCCACTCGTGCCCAAACAGGAAGCAACGCAATCGCTGCTGCACTAATGAGCGAGTACGGAATCTTTGACGTGAAGGGAAGCGGCGGCTCAAGCAGCAAGTACTTTGCAACATCTGCAGACTCCGCCGTGCCCTTCAACTCGTAGCGATACATCGCTAGTTGATCGCGCAACCCTTGGACAGATGTTGGCGGAGCAGGAACGCCAAGTGCGCGCGCAATGACTGCCATGTCTTCGACATACCCGTCGGCTTCTTCTGCAGTGAGCGTGTCGGCGCCGTATGCCTGATACGCACGAAGGAAACTGTCAACCTCTGCGACGTGAACCCAACGAAGAAGATGCGGGTCATTCGCAGAGTACGCGCGACCGTCAGATGCAGTGCCGACAACGCGGGTATGCACCGTGCGAATACGTTCAATCGTTTGTTGTGCGAGGTCTGCTGGGCCAAAAGTGGTCGCAGCAAGAAAGTCAGCAGTGCGCTGTAGACGTCCCCACGGGTCACTTCGATAATCGGAGTGTTGTGCGACGCCAGCCATGGCAAGGGGATGAAGCGACTGGAAGAGGAGTGCTCTCATGCCACCAATGAACATGGATGCATCCATATGCACCTTGTGAATGGGGCGGTCGGGGGCAAACCAGCGCGGACCAGGTGCGAGCATGACTGCAGCTTGCTTGTCCTCAGCATTGTCACCAATGACTCGGTCTCGTAACGCATCTGCCAATGCAATGCGGACTGATTCCACTCGTTCATTGACGGAATCGGGGAGGCGGACCATTCCTTTATCGTGCCATTGATAAGGGACCATTGCACCTGCGAATGTGTCACCTCTTGCGAACACTACGATTCCTAAGGTGAGCGACATACCCAGCACCTCAGTTGAAGCAAACGGCAAGATGCCGAAATGGTTGCCTCGGGCTATTGCCCTTTTCTGGCTTGGCTTTCTCGCCACTTTCCTCGTGAGAAACACAGTTCAGAAGCTCAGTTCGATAGCTCTTCTTTTACTGGTCGCGACCTTCATCACTTTGGCACTAGAGCCTGGAGTGAACCGACTGTCCTCTCGTGGCATGAAACGCGGTTCCGCCACCGGATTGATGCTTGTGTCGCTTGTGGTGGCCACATTGGGCTTTGTTGCTGCGATGGGCACCATTGTTGGTCAACAGGTTGCGGACTTGCTCGCGAACAGTGAGCGATATGTCAATGACATAGTCAAGATCATTAATGATGTTGGAAACACACGTATTGATCCTGCAGATGTAAACGCAACAATTTCTGATCCCAACGGACCGGTACAGAAATTTATTCTTGGCCAACGAGACAATGCTTTCAAGGTATCTGTACAAGCTGTGGGCGTACTCTTCCAAGGCTTCTCTGTTCTTTTATTTGCGTTCTATTTCATTGCCGATGGCCCACGCCTTCGCCGCGTGATTTGTTCTCGTCTCAAGCCGGAGCGTCAACGTGCTGTTCTTGATGCATGGGAACTTGCCATCACAAAAACTGGTGGATTCTTGTACTCACGCGCGTTGCTGGCTGTGTTGTCAGCACTCTTCCACTGGATACTCTTCCAATCTGTTGGTGCTCCCGCACCAATTGCAATGGCTCTTTGGGTGGGACTGATATCGCAGTTCATTCCAGTCATTGGTACGTATCTCGCTGGAGTACTGCCAGTTCTCTTGACCTTCATTGAGTCTCCGACAAAGGCACTGATCATTCTCGGATTCATCTTTTTCTACCAGCAGTTAGAGAACTATCTCTTCTCCCCGCGCATTACAGCGCGCACTCTCGAATTACACCCGGCATTGGCGTTTGGTGGAGCACTTGCAGGTGCTGCAGTACTCGGTCCTATCGGTGCACTGCTGGCGTTACCTGGCGTCGCGATGGGCCAGGCGCTTATCTCAGCATGGGGTGTGAGACACGATGTGATTGATGACCCTTTGACGCATGTCGCGCCTGCAAAGGTTCGCGAGAAGAAGTCAAAGAAGTCAACGAACAATCAAGAGTCATGACAGGGGTAACGCCGGCGCAATTCGCTCCGCTTGCAATTGTGTCGCGTGGTGGAGTTGACGAAAGCATTCACTTCGGTGCACTCGTTGCGCTTGAAGCTTCCGGCGAGATTGCTTTTTGTGTCGGGGATTCTGGGATCACAATCTTTCCGCGTTCAGCGACGAAGCCGTTTCAAGCGTTAGCAATGGTGCGTGCAGGTTTGTCATTGCCTGCAGAACAACTTGCTCTTGTCTGTGCCAGCCATAGTGGGCAAGATATACATCAAGAAACTGCATTAAAAATTCTTGCAAGTGTGAACCTTGATGAGTCTGCTCTGATGAATACGCCCGGATATTGCGTTCATGTTCCATCGGCTCACGAATCAATTCGAACTGGGCGTGGGAAGACTGCACTGCAGATGGATTGCAGTGGGAAGCATGCGGGAATGTTGGCAACGTGCGTGATCAATGGCTGGTCAACAACTGACTACTTGAATTCAGATCATCCTTTACAATTCGCAATCACCAAAACGATCACAGAAGTCACGGGTGCAGCACCAGTTGCTATCAGCACAGATGGCTGTGGAGCTCCTGCTCACATGATTGAGCTTCAACACTTAGCGCGCGCAATGGGGGCACTTGCCATGGGCGATGCTGGTCCAGAGGGGCGCATGATTTTCGAAGCGATGGAGAAATACCCGCACATGGTCGCAGGCGATGATCGACACGCCACTGCGATTGCGGCAGCTGTGCCTGGGCTCGCAGTAAAAGATGGTGCAGAGTCCATCTACGTAGCTGCCATGAGTGATGGTCGGGCAGTGGCATTAAAACTCTCTGATGGTTCTGGCCGAGGAATCGCCACCGTATTGCTGGCTGCATTGCAGCGTCTCGGAGTTGACGTCTCTGCTGTTCCACCTTCGGTTACAGAGGTTGTGTTGGGTCATGGCAAGCCTGTGGGTGGCGTCCGCGCGGTGAACATCTAGGTTTTGTCTGTGGCTATTCCTTTTGTTCCTCGCATCGACGATGCTCCGTATGCAATTGCCGAGCAGATGACGCCACTGATTCAACGCGTGATTGCAAAGAACCCTTCAAAGTTTTCGTATCACGGGACTGGCACGTACATCCTCGGTACGAAAGATGTTGTGGTGATTGATCCGGGACCACAACTTGATTCACACCGCGATGCGTTGCATGAGGCTCTGAAGGGACGCAATGTTGTGGGCATTGTGGTGACGCATTGTCATTCAGACCATTCGCCACTCACGGCGTGGCTGCACGCTGAAACCAACGCAACGCGATATGCGATTGGACCGCATCAGGTGTACGAAGGGTTTGTTGAAGAAGATGATCATGATCCATCTGAAGATGATCCTGATGAAAAGAAGAATGAAAGCGATGAAGAGCGCGAAACGATTGACTTGGCGTTTGCACCTGATATCGCTGTCAAAGATGGAGAGACTATTCTCTCGACATCTGAGTTTTCACTAACTGCTGTTGCAACTCCAGGTCACACGTCAAACCATCTGAGCGTGGCAATGGACATTGATCGGGCTTTGTTTACTGGCGATCACGTCATGGGTTGGTCCACCACGGTTGTATCTCCGCCTGATGGAGACATGCGCGCATACTTTGCATCAATGCAGAAAGTCATCGATCGCAATGATGGAATTTTGTGGCCCACACATGGTGGTCCAGTGACAGATCCGCAGCCTTTCTTGCACGCGTATCTAGAGCATCGTGTACAACGTGAGAAACAAATTGTTGAACAGATTGCTCTCGGAAATGATGTGATTCCTGGGATTGTAAAAGTTCTTTATGCAAGTGTGGATAAGCGCCTGCATCGTCCTGCGCGACGCAGTGTGTGGTCTCACTTGCGCAAGTTGGTGGACGACGGTGTTGTGGCGACAGTCGACGGTGGTGCACCACGTTTGTTGGGTGCATACAAGTTGACGAACAACTAATTACTTGAGTGCACCAGGCTTGAGTGTCTGAGGGTCAAAGAGTCCGATGAAATCTTTTGTGGCGCCATTGAGATGTCGATCTGGGTCTCCCATACGAATATCAATTGTTCTGCCGCGTCGATCAGTCTTTCCAAAATTGGAATAGGCGGAAAAGAATGGCCATGTGCCGTTGATATCTAGTTGCATCGCAGTGCGACAGCCAATAAAGACGAGTGTGTCAGCAAGCATCCCGATATTGACTTTGCCAACAGCGACGAACATCATCAATCCGTCCATGCGGAGACATACTGCTGAACGGTAACTGAAGACTTTGTTGTCAAAGTCTTGGCCCCAGTCGACAGATTTGTATGAGGCATAGACAGACTTGTTCTCTGCAACGAGTGGTGGAAGATTCTGACGAAGTGATGCCCATTCTTCATCATCTTTCATATCCTCACCCCAAATGCCAATGGTGCTTGTGCCATCAGGGCGGATACCGAATGTTGCATAGCCCTTGCGCATCTTGCGAATTGTGCGACCTTCGGTGACGTATCCGCCGGGATTGTGTTCGAATCGAAATCCGCCATTGAAGCTGGCAATGAGGGAACGCACTGCAGACCCACGAATGCTGGATGTGTTCTTCCAGCCTTTACCTCCGGGAACTTCAGTTCCGTTGAAAAGTGCAGCTCGAACCTTGGTGGGGTCGTATGTGGCCATAGTGGCAACTACAGAGCCATAACACCACAAAGGACGAATCGACGTGGCGTAGATCATTGGCTCTTTACGAACTTTTGCAATGGCACGCCAGGCGCCTTCGTTTTTAATTGCTGGCGAGATGATTGCTTCCACATCGATTGGTCGAGCAGGGATAGTGGTTGTGGTTGTTGTCGTTGTTTCGCCGGGCAGAGTGCTACTTGTCGTGGTGGTTGTCGTAGTCGAGGTCGTTGTTGTCACGCCTGGGGCGAGTGTTGTAGTGACCACGTTTGTAGGAGCAGGGCAGGACTGCGTTGCTTTCACGGCGCGCCGAACTGCAGGTGCGGTGTTCTCGGGAATCTGAGTCGTTGTCGTGATTGCATTCTCTGAGGGAAGAGTTGTGCTGGCCTGCGGGGGATCAGTATCAAAGGGAACAAGCGCAAGTGTGTCGACGGGAGCTACTGCGGGTGGCTCATCATGTAGCCAGACTTCTAACTGATCAACAATTGCACCCATGCCCTTGTTGCGTGCCCACGAAGCAACGTTCTGCTGTAGTGGTTCATTTGGATGCGCCAAAACATATCGAGTGACAGAGAATGTTGTGACGAGCGAAAAGCCCACGACGGCGAGGCCGATGGCCTTGAGAACTCGGCGGCGAATCACGTTCTTAGGTTAGGCGCGTCACGAGGATGAACCCTTGTCACGAAGGTGTCGTCCAATGTATGCAACAACAACCTGCTGAGTTTCGGAATCGAAATAGAGATGAATGCGCACGAGGTGTGCTTTCTTTCCGCGACGGAGATGTGCCTCCGCTCGAACTGTTTTTCCGCGCCAATCAATGAGGTAGTCCTCTTCATATTTTTGTCGAGCAGTGGCAGAGATGTCAGGAACAAAGTCGAGACCCATTTGTCGACATGCCAATTTGATGCTTGTTCCGGTGATTTCCCCAGACATCCACGCGCGGGCAACTGCGTTGAGTCGTACGAGATCCTGGAGAACACTGACGGGTTCAGGGCCTTCTAAGCCTTCGCCAGACTCAATTGCACGAGAGTGAAAGACCAAGAAAGGGCAATGTTGTTGGGCTAATCGCAGCGCTTCTGTCATTGATGCAACTGCGCGAGTATTGGCTGTGTTTCCCGCCTGCATTTCAAGGGAGACATTGCGCAGAATCAGCTCGTCAAGTTGTCCACCCTTTTGTTCTAGTTGAGCGCGTTGTTCAGCCAAGCGACGGTCAGCGTCTGCGAGCGCAGCTTCTAGTTCGTCAATTGCAGATTCAAGTTGTTCAATGTGAATAGCTTGGTCTTCACCAATGGTCTCGTTTGTGACTGACACTTCGCGTGAGGTGACTTCAATGAGATCTTCATCGCGGCGCGGAGGTGCGGGAACTCGAGGAATTGCAATGGAGCGAGCTGCAGTGTCAAGAATCAGTTGCCAGAGGCGAGCGCGCTCCCTATTTTCAGATGCACTGGGCAATTCACGGCGATGAACAATTTCTGGTTCAGTGTTGCCAGCCCAGTTGACAACAACGCATCCAGGCCCGACAAGTGCATAACCAGTGAGCGAGAGGAATCCTCGAAGCGCATCAGCAGTGGTGATCTGTACTACGTGAACAAGTCCGACGAGTGGGCCTGCACCCATTGCAATAAGTAGTGGAGTGTTGCGTTCAAAATCAAGGATTTCAACGAGCACAGGAAGGCGACGACTGGGAGCGAGAACAAATGCTGCAGTTTCCTGTCCTCCCAATTCATCAGAGACGACTGTGGGTGCATCGGTGATGTAGCGATTGGCATCTTCTGATGGAACAGCAGCAAGAACTTTCTTGACAAGTTGCGGGACTCGAACAGGGAGGAAAGGAGATGTGAAAGGAATGACTCGAGACGCGGTGGGAGTAGAAGAAACGCGGATGTCGAAGGTGAGGACATCAGCGATCATCACCACAGTGATGGTCAGAGTTTCAACGTGTGAATTGCCAGGTGCACTTTCAGTGATCGTGAGACGAAACACTGGGTCATCTGACGATTCGCGAGTTCGAACCGTGGTGCCTGGGCCTCGAGTGTCGAGGGGGTAGTGCTCGACGAGCCAATCGCTGACAATGTCGATGAGGGCAATACGTTGCTCTTCGGTGCAGTCAACCGTGGGTAGTGACAATGCATACGTTGTGATCACGAAGCCACCACCTGTGGGCGGTGGTCGGGCTTAGCGGTACGGCCGCAGTGCCTCGTGAACTTGAGTAAGAAGGGTGGTGACCATGGCCGCATCATCAGGGTCGAGTGTAAGCAAGCGATCAAAGGCTGCCGACTCGATGTCGATAGCAGGGTGCAACTTGTAGCGCTGATGGGGGGCAATCTGGGGCGCTGGCGTGTCCAGACGGGCGCTGCCGGGGGCTTCACGGTCAATCCAGCATTGGGCGGCACTGCCAATGGCCTGCACTGTCCAGCCGGTCTCAAGACAGACAGACCAAGGGCCATCGGGGTTTATTCCTCCGAAAACAGTCACGCTTTCGGGGGCGTCTTTGACGGGAACCTGCATGCGCATGATGGGACCGGAATGGTCGCGGTGGTTGACCTCTGCAATCACAGTGTCTTGTGCGACAGAAAGAACCATGGGGTCGTCTTGCATGCGATGAGAAGCCTCGTATTGAGTTGGTGTCACAACTTCCCAGACCCAGGGTCGACCACCTGTGTTGATGGTGGGAACATTCATGCCTACCCAAGCAACATCGAGGCCAGGCATTGTGACTCGTCGCCAAGGGAGTACATCAGGTTGCTCAGCGAGTGAGCGTTTGACTCCATCAACAAACGTTTGCACGGGTATTGATAGTGGCTTGTGTAGCACCGTGAATGGTGGATACCCATCAGATGGAAGAATGTTGATGTGCCAAAGTTTGAACGCTCTGAAATTTCCATCAACTATGAGATGAGTGGAAGTGGACCACGAGTGCTGTTCTTCAATGGTTCAGGTGCGACATTAAAGTCCGCTGCATTGTTGATCAGTGCATTGGCAAAAACATGCACGGTGTTGGCTCATGATCAACGTGGGCTTGGTGAAACAAGTATTCCTGACGGCCCGTACACCATGACGCAGTATGCGAATGATGGTGCTGCGCTCCTTGATCATGTTGGTTGGGACACGTGTGCAATCGTCGGCATCAGCTTCGGCGGGATGGTGGCGCAAGAGTTTGCTGTGAGTTATCCACAGCGTGTTGAGAAGTTGGTGTTGCTCTGCACATCAGCTGGTGGTGATGCAGGTTCGTCGTATCCATTGCATGAGTTGGGTGCGTTACCTGCCGATGAACGTGCTGCGCGCATCACCACATTGACTGACACGCGGTTCACACCTGAGTGGCTAGCGACTCACCCGGATGATGCCGCAATGGTGACAATGCGTAACGAGCAAGCAGCCGTTCCGAAATCGAAGGAAACCATCAAAGGCGAGATGCTGCAGCTGGGTGCTCGAATCGGTCACGACGTGAGCAACAGATTGCATCGTGTGACTGCACCGACATTTGTGGCGGCAGGGGAGTTTGATGGAATTGCCCCCAAAAGCAACTCCGAAGAAATTGTGAAGCGATTACCACACGCTTCACTCTCCGTTTACCAAGGTGGGCATATCTTTACTGCACAGGACCGCAGAGCGATTGCCGATATCCGCTCGTTTCTGACAGCAGATTGATCATCATGAAACAAAACATTCTCTTCATCACTCTTGATCAGTTTCGTGGCGACTGTCTTTCAATTGCTGATCATCCAGTTGTAAAAACTCCGAATCTTGATCGATTGGCGCAACAGGGTGTGCGTTTTGCACGTCACTACAGCCAAGCGTCGCCCTGTGCTCCTGGACGCGCATCGTTGTACACAGGCATGTATCAAATGAATCATCGAGTTGTTGCTAACGGCACGCCACTTGATTCTTCTTTTGACAATGTTGCGCTGATGGCTCGTCGTGCCGGATACGCACCTGCGTTATTCGGATACACCGACCAATCAATAGATCCGCGTGTTTCCGAAGGGCCCGACGATTCTCGACTGTCAACGTATGAAGGGGTGCTGCCCGGATTTGATAGCGAATTAGATCTCACCCATCAATTTGATCCGTGGCGTGAGTGGTTGCAAGCGCAAGGGTTCAACACCGATATGGGTATTGGAAGATTGCTGCTGACTGAAAACGAGCGGCCAGCAGAAGCGAGTGTGTCTACTTTCCTCACCAATGAACTGTTGTCATGGATAGGCGAGCAAGAGGACGGCTGGTTTGCACACGCAAGTTTCATTCGGCCACATCCGCCATACTCTGCCGCGGGACACTTCAGCACAATGTACGACCCGCTCACCGTGGGTGATCCGATTGCACCTGCAGATTCCGTGCCACCATTTCACGAAATCATGTTGTTGCTTGACAGCACGAAGGCCCCGATTGACAAAGCTGAGCTCGCTCATATGCGCGCGCAGTATTTCGGGATGATTAGTGAAGTGGATGCTCAGCTTGGTCGTATCTGGGACGCACTGGAAGCATCGGGTCAGTGGGAGAACACCGTCATCGTCGTGACGGCCGACCATGCCGAACTTCTTGGTGACCATGGACTGAAAGAAAAGGTGGGCTACTGGGAAACCAGCCAGCACATCCTGTCAATCATCCGCGATCCTCGGCAGTCGAATGCGCACGGGACCGTGGTGCGTGCATTTACAGAGAATGTCGACATCATGCCGACTCTGTGCGACGTGTTGGGCGAGCAAGTTCCTGCGCAGTGCGATGGATTGCCTTTGACTGCATATCTTGCGGGAGAAGAGCCACCATTTTGGCGCGATGCTGCACATTGGGAATACGACTGGCGTTCTACTTTGATTCCTGTGTATCCACATGACACACCGTGGAAGCGACATCTCGACACGATGAGCTTGGCTGTACGGCGAAGTGATTCGTATGCCTATGTGCAATTCGCCGACGGTGACTGGTTGTGCTTTGACATCAAAGCGGACCCCACGTGGCGCACGATGACAACAGATCCTGCAATTGTGATGCGTGAGGCACAGGCAATGCTGCAGTGGAGAATGCAAAACACTAATCGCGCTTTGACTGGATTCTTAGCGGAAGATGGCGGCACAGGTCGATGGCCGACAAATGTGCCCTGGCGCGATTCAGTCAGCGATTAGTTCTTCCATTGGTCGATAGATGTCATCTCTTCGACTGATGCACGAGAAATTGGACCATGGTTTCCTTTTGGATAACCAAGCGGAACCATTGCATGGACACCCCAGCCGGTGGGGAATTTCAAGATGTCACGAAGTTCAGTTTCTCTGTTGCACACCAATGTGGTGAGCACTCCACCGAGACCTTCGGCTCGCGCTGCAAGAAGAAAGTTCTGAACAGCGGGATACAGCGATGCGCCGCCAACGACAGGATGTCGACCAAGGTCGGCATCCGTGACATACAACGCTGACGGATCGTGAACGAACATTGCGAGCACCGGGACATCAGCCAATGATTCTGCAAGACGCGTTCCTCCTGAGTACGCCTCGCGTACTTGTGCGACCACCGCAGGTGGTTGTCCATCGAACTTCGCAACGTTGTACTCAACATATTGTTCCCACTCGGCTGCGTAAAGACGCCCAATCTTTTCTTTGATCACTCGATCGCGAACTGCGATGATGCGCCAGGGCTGACGATTACCGCCACTGGGCGCCCATACAGCGGCTTGCATAATGCGAAGAAGCACTTCTTCGCTAACGGGTGCATCACTGATTCGTCGGATGGATCTGGTGGTGGAGAGAAGCGCGTAGAGGTCATCTGCTGAAGGAGAAGTCGTCATGAATTCAGTCTGCCACTGTTGAGAAGTGGCTGTGTGCGTTGGCTAAGTGCGACGCGAAGCTGTTGCGGGCCACGGAGACATCTCGAGGCCAGCCCCTGAATAGACCGAGTAGAGCAGGGCCGCGTACGACACCGAAATGTGCTTCCGGGCGAGACGCGCTAGTTCATCTCGAAAGAGGACTCCGTGGGATTCTGCGCCTACGACGGCATGTGCAAGTTCGTGGAGCAAGGTTGCGATGGTCGTTGTTGTGCCACGAATGCAGATGACGTTTTCGTCAATATACGTGAGGGCTGAGGACGACTGTGCCTTGCGCGCGATCATGATCTGGGGCACTTCGATGTCTTCTGCATGACAAATCTCTTCGAGGATGGACGCTGCTTCTGATGAGGGAATATCACGAGAACCCAACTCTTGTTCAACCACGTCTTCACAGGCGTAGACGAGAGCTTGTTCAGCGGTGCACCGTTTGTATTCGCCGGCACGAAGTAGCGCAGCTTCAATAAACGATTGCAGTGCTGTCATCCGATTTCACCACGTACGCCACTGGTGAATGAGCGACCGCCAGAAGAGAACCCTCGACCCGCGGAATGACCACTGCTGTATGCGCCCGATGATGTGTCGGAATATGAATATCCACCAACGAGACGTGGACCCTTTGCGCGAAGTTCTGATTCCGCACGCTTCATGCGGTCTGCGAGAACTAAGCCTGAACCAGGGGTCTCTGCGATGAATTCTTTCTTGGCACCAGCGAGAGCCTCTGTGATGCCGCGTTGGAATCCTTGCCACCACGACGTGCGCCATGAACGGTCTCCGCGAGGCAAGAGACGAAGACCCATCATGTCGGCTGCACCAAAGAGTGTGTAGGCAGCAGTGATGTCGGCTTCGCGGCCATAGAAGACAACAACACACGCGCCGTCTTCATCGTCTGCCCGATACCCAGCACATGAGTGAGCAAGACCGATGGCATAGAGAATGTTCTGTCGACGCACGCGGTATGGACCATGCACTGAGAAGCGCCGCACCACGACGGTGGCGTCTTCGGGCTTCTTTGCATCCGCGACATCGTCGTGAGAGAGTCCGTGCTTCTGCATCAGTTTTGATGCCAGAGCCAGAGCAGTTTCGGCTTCTGCCTGTGGTGTATTGGGGTGCTGCGCGAGGTTGAGTAGGGCTTGAATCTTGTCGCGCTGGGTGCTCATAGGGCGCAGATTAGGCAGAGGGTGTTTAGTGGTTAAGAACGCGTGAGAGGAAGGATTTGGTGCGTTCCTCTTGCGGTGCAGTGATGACTTGTGAAGGTGGACCTTGCTCGACGATGACACCACCGTCCATGAACACCACCCGAGTTGCGACATTTGATGCGAAACCCATTTCGTGGGTGACGACCAACATGGTCATTCCGTCTTCGGCCAGCGTTTTCATCACGTTGAGAACATCCCCGACAAGTTCAGGGTCAAGTGCACTAGTGGCTTCGTCAAACAACATGACGTCGGGGTCCATAGCAAGTGCTCGAGCAATCGCAACGCGCTGTTGCTGACCTCCGGAAAGTTGTCCTGGATACGCATCAGCTTTTTCAGTAAGGCCAACACGTGCGAGCAATTGCAGGCCTTTCATTTCGGCTTCTGCCTTGCTGCGACCAAGCACCTTGCGTTGAGCAACAGAGATGTTCTCAAGTGCTGTCATGTGTGGGAACAAATTGAACTGCTGAAAGACCATGCCGATTTTTGTGCGAGCTTCGTCAATATCGCAATCAATGTGCGTGAGTTCACGTCCGAGGACAACAATGCTGCCGCTTGTTGGCTGCTCCAACATATTGATGCAACGAAGCAATGTGCTCTTTCCAGAACCAGATGGTCCAATGATGCACACAACTTCACCGCGTTGGACGTGAAGATCGATACCACGCAAGACATGATTTGAACCGAATGACTTGTTGAGGTCATTGACATTCACTACGTAATCGTCAATGAGGATGGTCTCGTTACTCATTTGCCAGCTGCCTTTGCGCGACGTTCCATATATGCAACTAGTTGAGTCAGAGGCAATGTCATCGCCAAGTACACAAGACCGGCGACGATAAGCGGTGTGGCGTTTGCAGAGTCTGTGACTCCATCCCGTCCAAAACGAGCAAGATCTCTTGTTGCATCAGTAACACCAAGCACTGAGATCAGCGAAGTGTCTTTGATGAGGAGAACAAACTCGTTGGTGAGCGGCGGAACAATGATGCGCAGCGCTTGCGGAATAATGATGGTGATCATTGCCCGCGGGTAGGACATGCCGAGTGAACGTGCGGCTTCCATTTGTCCTTTGGGAACAGCTTCGATACCAGCGCGAATGGTTTCTGCCATGTATGCACTCGCGACGAGAGACAAGGGGATTGCGCCCTGCAGATAGGGGTTTGGCCATTGCCAGCCAGTCGCGATGGGGATACCAAAACCCAAGGCAAGAAGAGTGACGAGGAGCGGAATACCTCGGAAGATTTCGATGTACGTCGCGGCAATCCATCGGTACGGACGGATGCTGCTGAGGCGCATCAACGCAAACAGAAGACCAAACGAGAGTCCGCCAGCAAAACCAAGAATCGTGAAGACGACTGTGTTTTTTGCTGCACTCGTGAGGATGTTGGGGAACTGGTCTTTGACAATTTCCCATTTGAACATCGCATTGCTAAGACGTGTCCAGTCAACGAGAAGGGCCATAGCAGCAACTGCAAGAACACTGAGCGTGTATATCGCATAACGCGTATACGTTGCTCGTTTTCGCTTGCTGAGCGCCATGACCCTTCCCGTTCCTAGAAAAAGGAACTAATCCTTGCCGAAGTACTTGGCAAAGATTGAATCGTAAGTGCCATTTGTTTTCAGAGTGGCAAGACCTTCATTGAGAACTTTGAGCAATTCGGTATCGCCCTTCTCTACTGCAAATCCATATTTTTCAGTTTCAGTATTGAACTTGATAGATACGGTCGAAGTGCCCTGCTTGACAGCTCGATATGCATTGATGGGGTAGTCCTGGAGAATTGCGTCAACTTGCCCGGACTCGAAAGCCAGGAACATGGCTGATGCCTCGTCAAATGACTGGAGTTTTGCCTCAGGTACATTCGCTTTTGCATACTCTTCGCCAGTGGTGCCGGTCTGAACTGCAATTGTCTTTCCAGTCAACGACTCAATTGAATTCAATGTGTCTTTGTTCTCGTTAAGTACGAGCAGTGATTGATAGGAATCAAAATAACCATCTGTGAAATCTGCAGCTTGTGTGCGTTCTTCTGTAATTGTCATCGAAGATGCAACCACATCGCATTTGCCTGCAGCAGGTGCGAGCCAGATGCCATCAAATGATTGCTCTGAGACTTCAAGTTCAAGATCGTTCAGTTCGGCGATAGCGCGCATGAGGTCCATATCGAAACCGGTGTAGGTGCCGTCTTCTGCTTTGAACTCAAATGGTTCGTATGGAATATCTGAACAAACGGTGAGTGCACCGTCTTTGACGAGTTCGAGAGCACCGCCAGTGGCGGTATCTGAACTGCCGCCGCAAGCTGCGACGACGAGTGAAAGTGCTGCAAGTGCTGCAAACACGCGGGTATTACGTGCCATTGGGACTCCTTAGGAATGTCGTAGTAAATGGTGTGACAAACCCTAGACGACTGGAAGCGGCTGACCTACCGCCGAGTATGGCGCGGGAAGGCAATGATGGCGACTAGTGCAGTGATCAAGACTGCAAGGACGTGAATCGTCTCAAAAACGGGATGGGCTGTGCTGTTGAGACGGTCGATGATGAATGCCACAGCCTGCAGAGTCACGAGAAGGCCGCAGATGGATAGTGCAAAGTAGGCGAGCCGGGGGCTGAGGGCGACTGCAACTCCTGCAAGCCCGAGCACAAGTCCGATGACGCCGTCTCGAGTGAGATGAGCAATCGCTGTGTCTGACCGAGGGCCCCAAATCAGTGTTTCGCCAAAGATCCAGGGAAGTGCAAGAAAGACTTGGACACTGGCGATCAACAGAAGGCTGAGTCGTAGGGTCCCGCCAGGTTCTCGAAGGATGTCGAGACGGGAACTGATGGAGTCGACTATGTCATCAGCTGTGTCTGACGCACAGAGTGGACAATCAAGAAGGTGCTGTCGAGCAATGCCGACTTCGGCAGCATCTGAAATCGGCTGCAAGACGAGAGCTCGCGCTCGTTGACAGGACATTCCTGTCATATCAGATGGCAATCACTTCATCGAGCTGGCGACCAAGGTGTTCCCGAGCCCGTGCCAATCGAGAACGAACAGTGCCGATGGGAATGTTCAAAGTTGTTGCAACCGATTCATAGTCAAAACCAAGAACAGCGCAGAGGACGACAACTTCACGTTGCGGAAGTGGAAGGTCGCGCACCATGTCGTAGATCGCTGTTGATGCAAAGTGATCGCGGATCTCGATGACGTTGTCTGGGAGCTGCTCATGAACGCGGCTCTTCTTTGCCATGTCAATGACAACTCGCCGACAGATTGTGATGAGCCAGGAAATTGCGGATGATTCATGACGAAATGTTGGCCAGTATCGCCAAGCACGAATGAACGTCTCTTGGACCGCTTCTTCAGCAAGATGAGGGTTGGATGTGATGGAAAGTGCAAAGGCCGTGACACTGCGGATGTTCTCACGCATCATGGTGTCAAAGGAGTTTTCCTTCTTCTTTCTCACCCCTTCAGTGTGTCACTCAAGGAGGGTCGTTGGCACACGCAGTCGGTCGCTAATTGGGTCTATGTCCCATGTCCACAAGATAGGTTCAGGCGTCCTGGCTCATCTTGGGTGAATAGGCAAGCCATACTCGTAGGGATGCAACGGCGCGCGGATATAGAAGGTTTACGTGCCGTAGCGGTCCTTGCCGTCCTTCTCTTTCACGCTGGGGTTCCAGGCCTCGCGGGGGGTTACGTCGGAGTCGATGTTTTCTTCGTTGTGTCCGGATTCCTCATCACCTCTTTATTGGTGACAGAAAAAGAGTCCAGTGGATCGATTTCCCTGTCGTCGTTCTATGCCCGTCGTATTCGCCGCCTCCTCCCTGTCGCCGCGGTGGTGGCTGTTTCAACCCTTGTGGCGTCATGGATCTGGCTCGAGCCTCTGCGTCTCCGCTCTGTTGCAAATGATGTTCTCGCTGTAGCAACTTTTTCGTCCAACTTTGTTTTCGCAAGTAGGGGCGCCGACTACCTGCAGTCAACTCTTCCGCCGTCACCGTTGCAGCACTATTGGAGCCTTGCTGTTGAAGAGCAGTTCTACGTTGTGTGGCCATTGCTGATTGCAGCTTTGTGTATTGGCGCATCTGCCACATCTCGTGTGAACGTACGTGTGCGCATTGGGTTGTGCTCAGCAGTCGTGACGGTTGTGTCGTTCGTGTTGTGTATGCGCATGATGGATTCTTCCCAACCATGGGCATTCTTCTCACCACACACGCGTGCATTTGAACTGGCGATCGGCGCCTTAGTCGCAGTGATACCAATGGTGACACTGAAGTGGTTCCGTTCATTGATGGCGATTGCAGCGTGGTGCGGCTTGGTTGGCATCATCGTCACGGTTTTGCAATTTGACGAAACAACCCGTTTCCCAGGACCGTGGGCCTTGGCTCCGGTGTTGGCCACTGCTGTAGTGCTTCGCGGTGGAAACGCGACGTCGTGGGCCCCTGTCGCGTTACTTCAGTTATCGCCGTTTCAATGGCTCGGTTCACGTTCGTACTCGGCATATTTATGGCATTGGCCGATTCTGATTGTTGTTGCGGCAGCTTTCAATCGTGAGCTATCAGTGATAGATGGTTTGGTCTGTATTGCCATTGCGTTAGGTCTGTCTGAATTTTCTTTCCGCTTCATTGAGAATCCGATTCGTCACAACATCACCCTTCGCGGACTGCGAGCCGTTGCACTTGCAACCGCGATCATCGCCATAGTGGCTGGCGCCGGAGTCATTGCCCGAAACAACCCGCCTGCGATTGCAGTTGGTCCTGATGCGACGATGCCGAATGTCATTGGTGACACAACGCTTCCCTCGGGAGTGGCCGGAACGACAACAACATTGATTCCGACAGCACCAAATCTCCCATCACGTGGAGCACCTGTTCAAGCAATTGTTGAAGCTGCTTCGATGACCGGACTTCCAGGGAATCTCACACCCGGATTACAACGGGCTATTTCTGACATGCCGATTATCTATAACAACAATTGCCATGCTGGTTTTTCTGCCGTTCGCCCAAAGAAATGTGTCTTCGGAGACGAAACATCTTCCGTTGTGATTGGTCTCTACGGCGATTCTCATGCTGCTCAATGGTTTCCAGCATTTGAAAAGGTTGCAATCAAGCGCAAGTGGAAACTAATCATGTACACAAAGCGTGGATGCCCTCCGGCAGAAATTCCAACGTTTAGCAGTGTGCTTGGCAAGGTGTACAAAGAATGTGCACCGTGGAGGCGCAATGTTCTCGATCAAATGGTGACCGATGGTGTGCAAGTTGTGTTTGTCGCGCATTTTGAAAGGCTGCTGTCAGCAGCAACGCGCAAGCCGATGTGGCAAAAGGAATGGCGCGAAGGTCTTCAAGGAACAGTGACGGAGATTGAAAGCCGTGGGATGAAGCCGGTGTTAATGCAGGACACTCCATACCTTGGTCAAGATATTCCAACGTGTTTGAGCCGCAGCTACACCAACATCCAACAATGCTCACCCAGCGTGAGAGCCGCGTATCGCGATGATATGAACGAGATGTTGGTGGATTTTGACCGATCTGGTCAGCAAGTGTTGTGGGTGAGAGATTGGTTCTGCATCACGACATCATGCCCAACCGTGGTGGGAAATGTTCTCGTCTATCGAGATGACAATCATATGACGGTGACTTTTGCTTCTCTCATTGCGCCACTTCTTGATGCTGCAACTTTTGAATTTGTCGAATGGTATGCACGTACTCCATAAATTGTGAGAAAGTACGCAGATGAATCAGCGTAAATCCCGTGACGAAGTACTGGACGATTTTGTTGCCCAAGGAGTGATCACTGAACAACAGGCGACAGAAATCTCTGAGGCGCCACAATGGTCCTTTTCCGCTCGTGAATTGTTGACATATCTTGCAGCAATCATCATTGCTGTTGGTGTGATTCGGATTCTCGCTATTGCCTTCCAGGATGCATCAGAAGGAATCATTGTCACGGCGTTGTATCTCGTGGCGATTGCGGCGGGGTTCACATCGTGGAAACTGTCATCGGGGTCTGATGTTCGTGATCGCGTAGCCGAAGTGCTGGAACTTGCGGCCCTTGGTTGTGCTGCGGGTGCAAGTGCAGTGTTGTTGAATAACACTGAGTTACGCGGAGAGGTGATTGGGTTGATGCTGACGGGTGCTGGTCTCTTGTGGGGTTTGTATCGCTGTCGAACAAGTCGTTTTGCGGGCACTGTTGCACTCTGTGTCGGTGCTAATGGCGTGGCCCTCTCACTTGGCGCGCTGATTGACTCCGATAGAGCGCGGCCAGCTGGAGTGTTGATGGTGCTCTCTGGTTTGTTTCTTGTATTTGCTGGAACACAAAAAATCGGAGCTCAGTACTTTGCGCGGGCCGTGGGGTCATTGTTTGTCGTTATTGGTTCCATCACATTGAGCAGTGATTTATCTAACGGCCGTGTGATACCGATTGCGACAGGCATCGTTCTTTTTGCGGCAGGGACGAAGTTTCTTGCTCCAGAAATGTTGATTGCAGGTGCATTCTGCATCGTGACCGGAATCGTGATGTCAGTGAATCAGTGGGTGGATAATGAAATGGCCCAGGGCCTTGTCATTATCGGAGCAGGCGTCGCGATGCTTGTCGTTCTGACTGCTCAGATGAAGCGAATCTCTAATCGACAAGTGCCTGGTGCACAAGCTGCTTAAGTTGTGGCCGTAATGGCCAGGTACTCGATGGCATCAACTGCGTCATGATCATGTACACAAGATCCTCTTTCGGATCGACGGTGAAATTGGTGCTGGCAGCGCCGCCCCAGCCGTAATCACCAGCACTACCGGGCACTTTTGCCTTCACAGGATCAATCGTGACGCTCATGCTCAAGCCGAAACCAACACCATCGAAAGCTGTTTCAGCAAAGAGTGGACGTCCGAATGCGGTGAGGTCTGCATTGTCTGGCAAATGGTTTGATGCCATGAATTCAATAGTGCGTGGGGAAAGGATGCGAACACCGTTGAGTTCTCCGCCATTGCGAAGCATTTCTGCAAACTTCAAATAATCAGATGTTGTAGACACAAGTCCGCCACCGCCGAGATGTGCTTTGGGTTCATGCAATGCTCCCGCGCCGGCTGCATCATTGCGCAGAATTTTTCTGTCGGCAGGATTCGGAACATAGAGAGCAGCAAGTCGATCTGCTTTGTCTGCATCGCAATGGAAAGCGGTGTCAGTCATGCCCAATGGGTCAAAGATGCGCTTCTTCATGAACTCACCGAGCGACATACCTGAAAGAACTTCAACAACGCGGCCGATGATGTCGATGGACATCGAGTACGCCCACTCGGTTCCGGGTTGGAACATCAGAGGGAGTTCGGCGAGTTGGTCACAGATGTCGGCGAGTGATGCATCACGGGGTACGCCCCACTCGAAGCCGGCATTGCGATACATCTGATCAACTGGATTCGAATAGACAAAGCCGTACGTGAGACCTGCGGTGTGTGTGAAGAGGTGCCACATCTCCATCGGCTCGGTCACTGGTTCAAATCGCGGCGCAGTGAGAGTGCCCGAGCGGAAGACCTTTTGGTTTGCGAAGGAGGGGATGAACCACTTCACCTGATCATGCATCTCAAAGAGACCCTCTTCCCACAGAATCATGGCGGCGACGGCGCAGATGGGCTTCGTCATCGAATAGATGCGGTAAATAGTGTCGTCTGCGATGGGCTTGCCGTTCTCGACATCTGCATGTCCGTATTTCGTGCTGTAGGCGAGTTGGCCGCCTCGAGAAACCGTGATGTGGAAGCCAGGCAGCTTCCCGCTGTCGACAAACTTGGCGAAATGGGTCTGAATTCGGTCCAAACGCTGGGGGTCAAGGCCTAAAGAAGCAGGGTCCTGGGTGATTTCACGGTTCGACATGGGGGAATCGTATGCCTGTGGCTGGCGTCACTCCTAGTGGAGAGTTATTCTCACCACAGGGAAAACAACCAGAGGGGGCAGCCATGAGCGAGATGATCGACTGGACTAGCGAGTACGACATTTTCAGCAAGGAGTACATCGAGAATCCGTTTGAGATTTGGGATGACCTTCGCGAGAAGTGCCCTATCGCGCACACAGACAAGTGGGGCGGCTCGTGGTTGCCGACGACCTACGACATCGTGACGAAGATGGCGCGCGAGCCAGAGAAGTTCTCTTCACGCGAGATCATTGTTGTGCCTCCAGCTGAAGCAGTTGGTTCTGGCGCATATGGTCCAGCACCTGCAGCACCGATTTCTGTAGATGCTCCAATGCATACGTGGACACGTCGCCAGTTGTTGCCCGACTTTTCGCCAAAGGCTGTTGACGAACTTGAAGTGTTTACTCGCGCATGGTGTCGTGAACTCATGGACTCGATTGCGGGCAAGCCAGAAGCCGACATCGCTGTTGAGTACGCACAACAGATTCCTGCACAAGTGATTGCAACCATGTTGGGTGTTCCCACCACCATGAAAGATCAATTCACGACGTGGGTGCGCAACACACTTGAAGCTGGTCTTACGAACCCAGAACTTCGAATCAAGACACGCGCTGAGCTTCAAGATTTCTTCATTGCCGAGATCCGCAATCGTCGCGAAACAGGAAGCACCAGTGACCTCATTGGTGAACTGGTCCACGCAGAGCACGACGGCGAACCATATCCCGATGGTCTCATTCTCGGAATGTGTGGACTGTTGTTGATTGCTGGTGTCGACACCACATGGAGCGGCATCGGCTCATCGTTGTGGCATCTTGCAACACATCCAGAAGACCGGATTCGTTTAGTGCAAGAGCCAGAACTCATCCCAAGTGCAGTCGAAGAATTCCTTCGTGCGTATTCACCAGTGACCATGGCTCGTCTTGTCAATGAAGATATGGAATACGAAGGCTGCCCGATGAAGGCCGGCGATCGCATCTTGATGGCGTTTCCTGCTGCAAACCGTGACCCACAGCATTTCGAACGTCCAGATGAAGTGATTATCGACCGTGAACACAACCGCCATGTTGCGTTTGGTGCAGGAATCCACCGCTGTGTTGGTTCAAACCTTGCACGTATGGAAATGCGTGTTGCGATTGAAGAGTTCCTAGCGCGTGTTCCTGATTTCGAACTTCGCGAAGATGCTGAAGTGACATGGGCTGGTGGCCAGGTTCGCGGACCTCGCACCATCCCCGTGCGCATCAACAAGGTAATTGGCCACTAAAGACACAGTGTCTTAGAAAACAAAGAGGCCCGCGGCAAATGCCGCGGGCCTCTTTGTTTAGTGCTTAGCGAATGACGCTGAGTGCGTTGTTATCTTCCACACAAGACAGTGCTCGTAGGAACATTTCTCGGATGAGGTCTTGTCCTCGTTCGTTTTGCTCTGTATAGCTAGCGAACGAAGTAACACCGTAGGTAACGCAGAACGTAATGGCGACGAGGTACTGACGCCATGCCTCATCACGGTCAATATCAATGCCGTGGAATTCCAAACGATCGAGGTATGTATCGACAAGTTCTTTGTCGTGTCCGCGACGAACATCGGTGGTGATGGACTGGCTAATGAAGTAGCCAACGTCGTAGATACCTGAACCAGTGCCAACAATTTGAAAGTCGATAGCAACAGGACGATCGCCATCAATCATGAGGTTGTCTGCACGGAAATCGCCGTGACACATCGTGACGGGATTCGAAAGATTCTGCAGCATCCATGGGACCTTGCCTGCCCAGATATCACCAATGTCGCGAACTTTGTCACTGATGAGGTCTCCGGCATGTTCAGCGGCTGCTGGCCAACCAGCGGTCCACAACATCGGAAGGACCGCGTTGTATGTGGGATTGTCAAGCGGTTGGAAAATCTCTGTGTAATTTGCAAGCTTCGGGCTGCCCCACCACATTGCATGAAAGTCAGCAAGAATTTCAAGGAACATCTTTGCCTGTTCCAGTGATGCGCCTTCCAACTGGTTGAGTTGCTTGTAGTGGCTGATGTCTTCCATTGCAATCGTGAAGTCGGTGTTGTCGCCGGCAATTGCTTGGGCGTAACACTTGGCTGTCTTGAACGGTGCGTCTGGTGCACAGTCCTTATAAAAGACAAGCTCGCGAATATAAAGAACTAAAGCATCAGCAGTAAAGCGCTGAGTCGGGTCGTCGGTGGGGTACTTCACCACGAATGACTTGGGCGCTTTCGTAGTGCCTGAGTACGAAGGAGTCACGCGCTGCAGAATGCTAAGAATGCCAACACCTTCGCCAACACGTTCGGTGGCAACTGCGGTGACTGACACATTGTCTTCGAGACTCTTGCTGCCTTTGAGGACACCTTCGACCCACTGTGGAGTGATGTCGCTCTCACTTTTCAATAGACCGAGACCAGATTCGATGAGATCAACAATTGCCATGTGGATTTCCCCCTATGAAATGCCGCGCCCCCCGGTACGACTGGAATGAACTCTAGTTGTCCTGTGAGTGAACACAAATGGCCATCGCTCTAAGGTGGGTGGGATGAAGCACGTACGCGTTGGTGTCATTGGTACGGGGATGATGGGTTGTGAGCACCTCAAGAACCTGTTGGGTCTGGAGAATGTCTCAATTACTGCGGTAAGTGACCCGAACGAAGAGCCATTGACTTGGGCCCGAATCACTTTGGGCGATGCAGCCGAAGGGGTGCAGTACTTTTCGGATCATCGTGACCTTCTTGCTTCTGGGCTTGTCGATGCTGTCTTAGTTGCATCTCCGAACTTCACTCACCGAGTAATTCTTGACGACATCTTCGCAACAAGCATCCCTGTCTTGGTGGAGAAACCAATGTGCACAACCGTTGAAGATTGTGTGGCAATTGTTCATGCGCAAAAGAATCGCAGTGCAATCACATGGGTAGGACTTGAGTATCGGTACATGGCGCCTATCGCTGAACTTGTTCGGCAAGTGCACGGCGGTGCAGTTGGCGAGTTGAAGATGCTGGCGATTCGCGAACACCGTTTCCCTTTTCTTGTCAAAGTTGACAACTGGAACAGATTCACGCGCAATACGGGTGGCACGCTCGTAGAAAAGTGTTGCCACTTCTTTGACCTGATGAATCTTGTTGTGCAGTCACGACCTGTGCGCGTGATGGCCAGTGGCGGACAAGACGTGAATCATCTTGATGAGGTGTATAACGGAGAACGGTCAGACATTCTGGACAATGCCTATGTGATTGTTGAATACGCCAACGGTGTACGCGCCATGTTGGACCTCAGCATGTTTGCCGAAGGCTCACGACACGAACAAGAAATCTCTGCAGTAGGTACGACTGGAAAAGTTGAAGC
>Ga0315905_10001543_pt1 | contig 24737 bp, 26 predicted proteins | sample LakEriMetagenome_5_FD_203522 | JGI IMG/M metagenome (GOLD analysis project Ga0315905, IMG submission 203522) | Freshwater fungal communities from buoy surface, Lake Erie, Ohio, United States - Buoy 4 MA121 | ecosystem: Environmental > Aquatic > Freshwater > Lake | place: USA: Lake Erie, Ohio...
TACTTGCTCCCGAATCTCGCGCTCTCATGCGATTATCCCCCCATAAATTTGCTAATTATCAACAAGGATTAAAGGCTATATCCCTTATACAGTCTGTCTTTTGACTATCCTTGTCCCCCCGCCAGGAAGATTGCCTTAGAGAAAGCCGTAGGGGAATCTGGTGACTTCAATGGTTTGTTGAGAATTGAGTTGGATTATTTGCTAGTAGCGTCTTCCTCAATACTCCCGAGAAAGTCACGGCTTTAGCCATAGGAAAGGATTCCCTAGCCTGAAGTTGAGAGATTCTCTCCACAGTCAGATCAACGGGAAAGACGTTTTGCGGTGACGTAGATTATTGTCCTGGGTAAGGACTTAACCTTTGATGTTCTGATTCCACAATTGTTCCGCTTCCGTTAAGGCTTCCTCCACCGATTTATTGCCCAACATGGCCGCACCTAAACTGTCATAAATAATTCGTTTAAGTTGATTCAAATTCGCCATCGGGGGAATTAATACTTCGGCGGTATCGAGTTGTTGCACACTCACCCGTCGAGCCTGTTCGAGGGGGCTGGGGTCCGTCAAATTTTCCAATTCCTGACGGTATTGCTCCACAGCAGCCTGATTAGACGGCAACACATTGGCTGCTTTGGCAAAGGCTAACTGATTTTCCTGATTAGTCACAAATTCGGCAAACTTGATTGCTCCTGCCTGATTTTGGCTACTGCGGGGGATAACCAAATTCATCACTGCTACATTTTTTTTGCCCGTTTGGCCAGTGATTTGGGGGGCGGTGGCAGACACCTTGGCAATGCTGGGGGCATTTTTTTCTAAACTGGCGAGGAATTCTGGCCCCGATGATAATAAGGCGATCGCCCCGGCTTGATAAAGTTCAACGGCTTGACGATGGCCCTGGGTCAACACTTCTGGGGGCAAAACCCCTTGTTTATACAAATCAACCCAATATTGAAACGCGGCTTTACCCGCAGGACTATTAAAGGCTGCTTCACCTTTTTCGTCCACCAACTGCACACCCATCTGTACCAAACTTTCTAGCACTTCTGCCGAATCCGACGGGGAAAAGGTGACAAAAAAGCCATACTTACCCGTTTTTTGCTTAATTAATCGGGCAGCGGTGGCTAATTCCCCAAAGGTGGTCGGCGGTTTTTCGATCCCCGCCTGTTGTAATAGGGTTTGGTTGTAAATGGTAATGCGGGTGGTCAAATACCAAGGAAAGCCAAAAATGTGCTCCCCTAAACGATTCGCTTGCCAAATACGGGGTAAATATTGGGCCTGCACCGCTGGACTCACCCCATCACTCAGATTTACCCAGGCATTTTTACCCGCGAGCAAAGAGGCAAAACTGGGATTAAGGTTGACCACCTCGGGGGCCGTGTTGGCTGATACTGCGGTCAAAATTTTACTTTCCATGACATTCCAAGGAATATCCACCCAACTCACTACTTCCGGCGGGTTGTCCTGCTCAAAAGTGCTAATTAAATCGGTAAAGTAAGGGGTAAATTTGGGTTGTAATTGCATTGTCCAAAAAGTCACCTGGTTAACCAAACCGTTTCCCTGGGGTTGATTGCTCTGACAACTGATCAACCAACTCAGCAGGAGTCCAACCCCCCCTAATATCAAGCCGCGACGGAGCGATCGCCATTGCCACCTTAATTTCATGAATGCCCTATACTGAATTAACATTTCAGCGGAATTGTGGATAAATCTGGCACTGATTATAGGCAAAAGTGTCCAAATTTGAGGCGATCACCCAGGATTCAGATCCTACGATAGCAATATTAGCTGCCACCAAACTACTGGCAAAAAAGCGTTAATCAACTTTCAAAATTATTCCCGTCTCCGAGGAACTATATTATACTTTTAGCGTCGGGGCTTATCATTTGCCTAGACATTTATTGATTTTCGTGATTCACAAGCGAGGTTATCGTGTTAAATAAATCCGCAAAAGTCCTCTCTGGAGTTCTGCTCGCCTTAACAGCTTTTAGTGCAGTTTCCCCCGCCCAAGCCGGCCCCGCCGTCAGCAAAGGTAGTCTGCTATTGAGCCAATTACCGGGCCATGATCTTTATATCAAAGGCGGCGAACAAATGACCTTTGACGGTCTGGCGATCGGTCGGGTTCGTGGCGCAGTTGGCAGCATCATTCAAGTTCAATTATTGGAATACGGCGACTTCCCCGGTTACATCCAAGTGAGCGACAATCATCGTCGTTACCACTGGGATGGTGCAGGAGCGGCCATGCCTGGGGACGACGTACTATTGAAGCCCATGTTTGATGACAACGGCAAATATATGGGCGCTAAGTTTGTTTCCGTGGCTCACCCCGCCTGGTTGACTCGCTTAAACCTTAAAGAAGTTCAAGACGTCAAAGTTTCAGAGATTGAATTCACTCCTTCTGAAGCAGTTGCGTTACCCCCCGTTACCCGTTCTGCCCCGGCTCCCATGCCCGCTCCGGCTCCCATGCCCGTTCGTGGTCTGTGGTAGAGTCCTGAACATTAAGGATTTTTGCTAAAAAATTATAGAGTTGATCGCGTTGTTGCTGGGGTTAAATCTTAACGACAACGCTTTTTTGTTATCTATAAATCTTGGTGTAAAAAGGGTTTCGCATTTTCGCCGCTATAGGTGGCCACAATTTGTCCCGATCCCCGCAGTTGATATTTATAGGTGACTAATCCTTCTAGGCCAACGGGGCCACGGGGGGGCATTTTTTGGGTGCTGATGCCCACTTCGGCCCCAAAGCCATAACGGAAACCATCGGCAAAACGGGTGCTGCAATTGTGATAAACCCCGGCAGCATCGACCTGGGCAAAAAACTGTTCGGCGGCTTGGGGATCTTCCGTGATAATGCCATCGGTGTGTTTTGATCCGTAGGTGTTAATGTGATTGATCGCCGTTTGTAGGGAAGGCACAATTTTAATCGACAAAATCAAATCGCTGTATTCGGTGCGCCAGTCGGTTTCATCGGCGGGATCACAATTAATTAGGGCTTGGGTGGCGGCATCCCCCCGTAAGCTAACGCCTTTTTCCCTTAGAGCCTGGGCAATGGGGGGCAAAAATTGAGGGGCGATCGCCTCGTGAACCAGAAGCGTTTCAATGGCGTTACAGGCGGCGGGATATTGGGTTTTGGCGTCCACGGTAACGGTGATGGCTGTGGTCAAATCTGCCTGGTGATCGAGATATAAATGGCAAATGCCATCGGCATGGCCTAGGACAGGAATGTGGGTATTTTGCTGGATATATTGCACAAATTCGTTGGAACCACGGGGAATAATCAAATCAATATAGTGATCCAATGCCAATAAGCCCCGAATTTCTTCGCGGGTAGTCAGTAAATTAATGGCTTGGGGATTCACCGCCGTTTGAGCCAGGGCTTTTTGAATCACTTGGGTTAATACCTGACAGGAACGGGTCGCTTCTTTTCCCCCCTTGAGAATGACTGCATTGCCGGACTTAATTGCCAAACTGGTAATTTGAATTAAGGCTTCGGGACGGGCTTCAAAAATCACCCCCAACACCCCCAACGGACAGGCTACCCGTTTGAGAACCAAGTCTTGATCGAGTTGACGATGTAAGCTAATTTGCCCCAAGGGATCGGCTAAATTTTGCACATCCCGTACACCGGCGATCGTGGCATGAAGTTTACTTTCCCCTAACTTCAAACGGTTATATAAAGGCGTAGCAATGCCTTCGGCTTGGGCAGCGTCACAGTCAGCTTGGTTGGCGGCAATAATCTCCGGGGTCGCGGCGGTTAATCCATCGGCTATAGCGGCGATCGCCTGATTACGGTCAGCGGTGGACAATGTACCCAGGTGTAGGGCGGCTTGGCGAGCATTTTGGGCAAGGTCTAACAATGCCGGGGAAGAAATAGACGCAACCATATAATTAGATTCCAACCAAGAAAGAAGCTTTTACCAAGGTATCAATTTTAGGGACTGATTTAGGCTGATATTGACAACGGCGATCGTTGTTGGGGGGCAATTTGTTTTAAAGTTATAATGAGACCAAATTTCTTGTATTATTCGATTTTTTTTCGACAAGTAACGGTATTTTTATGAAAAATCAATTATTTTACGGCGATAATTTAGAAGTTTTACGGAAACATATTAAGGATGAATCTGTAGATCTCTGTTATATCGATCCGCCGTTTAATTCTAAGCGCAATTACAATCAAATTTACAATAATGTGGGCAAGGAAGATCAAGCTCAGGCACAAGCTTTTATTGATACTTGGACGTGGGATGATCATGCCAATCAAGGGTTAGTAGAAATTCAGGAAAATTATTTAGGACATTTTACGAGCCAGAGCATTGATCTGATTTCTGGTCTAGCGAAGGTGTTAGGCAAAGGCAGTTTGTTAGCTTATTTAGTGGGAATGACGTTAAGAATTGTTGAAATTCATCGCGTTTTAAAACCCACAGGCAGTTTTTATTTACACTGCGATCCAACAGCAAGTCATTATTTAAAAATTATTTTAGATGCGATTTTTTGCGCTCAGGGCGGCGATTTTTTAAGTGAAATTAGCTGGAAAAGAACAAATGCTCACAATGATGCGAAACAAGGAAGAAAGCAATACGGAAACATTCGAGACATAATTTTATTTTATGCAAAATCTAACAACTGGATTTGGAACTGGCAATATTCTGAGTATAATCCTGAATACATTAATAAAATGTATAAGCATATTCATAAAGAAACAGGAAGAAGATATAGATTAGGTGACTTAACAGCAGCAAAAGCCGGTGGAAATGTGTCTTATGAATTTTATGGAACTTACCCTTATAAAGGTCGTTATTGGGCTTATTCAAAAGAAAATATGGAAAAATTAAAGCAAGAAGGAAGAATTTATTTTCCTCCCAAAGGTGGAACACCTCAATACATCAGATACTTGGATGAAATGCCAGGAGTACCATTACAAAATAGTTGGGAAGATATTGCACCGTTAACATCAGGAACAAAAGAGCGTTTAGGTTATCCTACTCAAAAACCCGAAGCATTATTAGAAAGAATCATCAAAGCCAGTAGCAATGAAGGGGATGTTGTGCTTGATGCCTATTGCGGTTGTGGAACCACGATCGCCGTTGCCGAAAGACTGCAAAGAAATTGGATTGGTATTGATATCACCTATCAAAGTATTAGCTTAATGTTAAAACGCCTAGAAGATTCCTTTGGCAAAAATGTCTTAGATAACGTGATTTTAAACGGCATTCCTAAAGACATGGAATCTGCCCAAGCCCTTGCCCTCAAAAAAGACGATCGCACCCGCAAAGAATTTGAAAAATGGGCAGTATTAACCTACAGCAATAACCGCGCCGTCATTAATGCTAAAAAAGGAGCCGATAAAGGCATAGATGCGATCGCCTACTTTAGAAGCGAAAAAGACGATCCCGAAAGAATCATTTTGCAAGTCAAATCTGGCAAAGTATCATCCAGAGATATCCGCGACCTCCAAGGCACAATTACCCGCGAAAACGCCACCCTCGGCATATTTATCACCCTGCAAAAACCCACCAAAGACATGATCAAAGAAGCAAAAGAAGCCGGAATTTATCAAAGTCAATATATGAGTACCCCTGTCGATACGATCCGTATTGTCACCATTCAAGAAATTATCGAAGAACAAAAACGCCTTGACATTCTTCTCGCCTTAGAAGTCCTGAAATCTGCTGAAAAACAACGGGACAATAAATCAATACAAATACAATTAGAATTATAGAAAAATCCATGAAAGCTATCCTGACAAAATCCCCAGTTCAACCGATATTAAAAAAACTAAAAAGTTATTTACAAAATGAATATAAAAATAATTTAGTTCAGGTTGTTTTGTTTGGTTCCCAAGCTAGAGAAGACGCTAGGCTAGATTCGGATATTGATATTTTAATTATCCTCAAAAATGACTTTGATTATTATCAAGAAATCAAGCAAATCAGTCCTTTTGTCAGTGATTTATGCTTGGAATATAATCAATTAATTACTTGCTGTTTTACGACCCTTAAACAATGGCAAACTGAAAATAGTGCATTCTACCGCAACATCTGTAAAGAGGGAATTATTGCATGAATAACATTCCTCAGAAATTTTTAGAAAAAGCACAAAAAAGTCTAGAGGTAGCAAAATTCCCTCCCTTAAACCCTGGGCAACGTAACCGATAATTGCTGATCTTGATATTTTCCTTGGCGCGCCGCATAACTCACCGAACAGGGATCGCCTTCAAAAAAGAGTAATTGCACAATTCCTTCATTGGCATAAATTCGACAATCTGCACTAGAGGAATTAGAAAACTCTAGGGTTAAATGCCCCCGCCAGGCCGCTTCCGCCGGAGTTGTATTAGCAATAATGCCACATCTCGCATAAGTACTCTTGCCAAGACAGACAATGATCACATTATTGGGTACATCCAGTTTTTCCAGGGCGACCCCTAGACCGTAGGAATGGGCAGGCAAAATAAAATAACTACCATCTTCATCCGTGTGGAGTTCGGTTTGTTCTAAATTGTGGGGATTGAATTTTTTAGGATCAACGACGGTGCCGGGAATGTGGCGAAAAATGCGAAAGTCGGCGGGGGAAAGGCGAATATCATAGCCAAAGCTACTTAACCCAAAGGAAATAATCGGTTGGTCTTCGACCCGACGAATCAATTGGGGCTCAAAGGGGGTAATCATTCCCTGTTCGGCTTGGGCACGAATCCAAATGTCGTTTTTGATCATGGGTTGGGGCTAAAGGGGGTCAAAAAAAGTCACAAGGGATCTTTGGGCGATCGCCATTCAACCCGTTATTAAAACACTTTTCGGGAAAGGGAAAACTAACGCTGCTTAGATTTAGTTAGGGCTTGACCCTTCCCAGTCAGGGCAACTGCCCCCTTCACTGCCATAGGGATGCATACCGCACACCAATAATTGGCCGCCATAAACGTAACCATGATAATGCTGACAGCCTTGGCAGGTCGGTTGGTGCTCGGCGGTGGCGGGTAAGTAGGGATTTAGTCCCATTTCCCAATCCATGGATAACCAAGGGGCCGCTGCGTTTTGGGCCGGGGGCCGGGGCGATGGGGCATTGTCGAAATTAGGGGCGTCAGGATCGAACTCAGTTAAAATTTCCGCAACGTCTTCCCAAAAGGTTGACCAATCTGCCCAAAATCCTTGCCATTCCGCGTTTATTTCCTCATCTAAGGCCGTGGACACCTCTGTAATCGTTTGCTCGATCCCTTCGACCCAGTCTTCTACGGTTACGGTGACCGCATCGATTACTGCCCAAACATCTTTTTCCCAGTCATTCATGGATTTTATCTGTCTGCTTGAAATTAGTACGACATTAAGGCGATCGCCAGGAGAGAATTGAGTCTAAGAACGATTTAAACGTTGTAATTCTGCCTGTAAGGCTTCTACCTGCCGTCGCAAGCTGTCCACATCTTCGGGATTTTTGTCGTTCACCGCCACGCTAGAGGGTTGATGATTAGTCTCCGTGTCATCGGACACAATTTCAATGCGGCGAGGACTGCGGTTTTCCTCTGTACCGGGGACTGAGGCTTCCCCTTGGGCTTCCCGAATTAATTCATCCACATAGCGTCGGGCTTCCTCAGCATTCATTTCCCCCCGTTCCACTAAGGTATCCACCAATTTTTGGGCTTTAACGCCTAATTCTTTAAAATTCGTATTGGCTTGTTCGGCGGCATAGGCGGCAATGCCAACGCCTAAATAGAGCGCTTTTTTGACCAAATCCTGCATACAATTTCTTCCGAAAAACATTGTTTTCATTGTAAGGCGGGCTTAAGAATTTTGACCCATGCAGTTCTCCGTCGGTAATTTCGCAGAGATCCCCTAGGCGATCGCCGCCGCCTGGGACGGGTAAAATTAAGGTTCAGAAACAATCATTAAGTTTCCCCCCTTGAACGTGGGAAGAACACAGCGGAGGAATTGATCCCATTTATACGCCCCCCCTTGCCCGTTTGATCGAACAACTACAGCGTTTACCCAGCGTGGGGCCAAAAACGGCTCAACGCTTAGCGTTGCATATTCTCAAACGCCCTGAAGCAGAAATTAATGACCTAGCCCAAGCCCTCATCGATGCTAAAAAGCGGGTGGGGCAATGCCAAATTTGCTTTCATCTATCCGCTGACCCTGTTTGTGACATTTGTCGCCATCCTAAACGGGACAATAGTACGATTTGTGTTGTCAGTGATCCGAGGGATGTAATTGCCCTAGAAAAAACCCGTGAATTTAAGGGTAAATATCATGTGTTAGGGGGGGTAATTTCGCCGATGGATGGTATTGGCCCAGAACAATTAACCATTCAACCCCTGATCAAACGAGCTAGTGATCCCACGATTAAAGAAGTGATTTTGGCCATCAGTCCTAGTGTGGAAGGGGAAACCACCACGTTATATTTGGGGAAACTGTTGCAACCCTTTACCAAAGTGACTCGCATTGCTTTTGGTCTACCGATGGGGGGTGATTTGGAATATGCCGATGAAGTTACCTTGGCGAGGGCGTTAGAAGGACGACGGGAATTATGTTGATGAGTATCGGGATGCTCAAACTGTTGCCCATTATCAAACGACGCACTGCGTAGCAGATCTCTACGAGATCGCCCTGAATTATTTTTATTTTGTCCTAATCTAACCACCCGTTTTCACCGTTTCTCACCCCCACAATTACCATGACCACCACCATAGATGACGTTTGGAAAATCTTGGCTGAATTGGCTGAAGCTCAAAAAGAAACGGAGCGCCGTTTTCAGGAAACCGATCACCGTTTTCAAGAGACGGAGCGAATCATCAAGGAGCAAAATCGCCAGCTAAATCAGCAACTTGGTAAGTTGGGTAATCGGTTAGGGGAATTTGTCGAATGGCAAGTTCGTCCAGCAGTGGTGCGTTTATTTCAAGAACGGGGTATTGATGTCCATGAGTTTTACTCTGGCGTTTCAGTCAAACGGGCGGATGGAGGACTAGAGATTGATTTATTGGTTGTGGATACGACTGAGGCGATTTTAATTGAGGTGAAAAGCAAACTAACTCAAAAAGATGTGGATGATCATGTGCAACGGTTAGGGAAATTTAAACAGTTTATGCCCCGTTATCAAGATGTGAAGGCGTTGGGGGCTGTGGCGGGGATGGTCGTTACCGATGAAGTGGCGGATTATGCCTATCGTCAGGGGTTATTTGTGTTGGCCCAGTCAGGGGATGGGGTGGTGATTTTAAATGATGAAGTTTTTCAGCCCAAAAGTTGGTGATTTAATGCTGTGGAATAAAAACGGCGATCGCCCTAAATTATCTTTTTTTGTTCTAATCTAACCACCTCTACGGAAGTTCCAGAACCTTTGAGCATTTTTGGAGCTAACGCGGCTGTAGCGTTTGGTGCTGGGTTTAAGCGTCGAAAATTTGGTAACAATTAACAATTTTTTTGGGGGTGATGCGGTGCTCATCCCTGCTTAACTTTTATCCTTGCCAAAATTTTTTACTCAACAGGTCGTCTATATTTTCCAAAAAAGGACATTGCTCAGGCAAGCTCACGCTAGGGTAACTTTCCTTTGTACTTTCAAGAGCGATACGATAGCATTTTGGCAAAATTTCTGGGATAAAATTTTTGAGACTGGGGGAATCTTCTAGTTCAAATAAAATCGATTGGCGAAAATTACGAATCTCAATTTCCCAACCACGATAACAATCGGGAATGGCGACATAACACCGTTTCAAAAGATGTTCTAATAATCTAACTAGATAACTTCGCACAGCACTACGTTGGCTTTTGCCCAAAGATTCTATTTCCTCAATGACGTGTTCCCAGTCAATTTGCTGATAATTTTTTGTCTTGATTTGGCTAATTGTTTGTTCAACCCAAAGGGCGAAGTCCTGATCGTAATCGATAACTTTAAGCGTTTCTATAGTCATAAAATATTTTATTCAGTAACCGTAACTACTTATAGGCTTTCATTTTATCACTGATGATTTGTTGGCGTTGGTTTACCGAACCGAATGTTACCCTTTGGGAAAACCCTATTCCCATCTGGCTATGAAATACGTTGATGAATATCGGGATGCCCAAACTGTTGCCTATTATCAAACGGCGATCGCCAAGCAATTGACCCGTCCTTGGACAGTGATGGAAATCTGCGGTGGCCAGACCCATAGCATTGTTAAATATGGCATTGATACTTTTTTGCCGAAAGAACTAACTTTAATTCATGGCCCCGGTTGTCCCGTTTGTGTCACACCAACAGAATTAATTGATCAAGCATTATTCCTGGCCCGTCAACCAGAGATTATTTTTTGTTCCTTTGGCGATATGTTACGGGTTCCGGGTAGCGAGGAAGATTTGCTGAGTGTGAAAGCCCAAGGCGGTGATGTCAGAATTGTTTACTCACCCCTCGATTGTTTGACCCTTGCCCAAGCCAATCCCGATCGCCAAGTCGTCTTTTTTGGAGTCGGTTTTGAAACCACTGCCCCGGCAACGGCTATGACCGTCTATCAGGCAAAACAACAAAACATCAATAATTTTTCCTTACTCTGTGCCCATGTGTTAGTGCCCCCGGCCATGGCGGCATTATTATCTGACCCGAATTCTTTGGTGCAAGGTTTTCTCGCTGCGGGCCATGTCTGTACGGTGATGGGGGAAATGGCCTACCAGGCGATCGCCGAGCAATATCAAGTCCCGATTGTCATTACCGGCTTTGAACCCGTGGACATCATGCAGGGGATTTTGGCCTGTGTGCAACAACTGGAAGCCGGAGAATTTCGCTGTGAAAATAACTATCGTCGAGCCGTCCAAGCCGGAGGAAATCGAACCGCCCAACAGTTAATTAATACCGTTTTTGAACCCATTGATCGGTCTTGGCGGGGCTTAGGGAAAATTCCCCACAGTGGTTTGGGGTTACGGGAAACCTTTGAACAATGGGATGCCCAGGTGAAATTTAGTGCCCAACTCGCCACCCGGCCCCAGAGCCAAACCGAGGATATTTGCCTGAGTGGAGAAATTTTGCAAGGGCAACGTAAACCCAGTGATTGCCCCGCTTTTGGCCAAGATTGCACCCCCGAACATCCTTTGGGAGCGCCGATGGTTTCTTCCGAGGGAGCCTGTGCCGCCTATTATCGCTATCGACAAACCCAAGTTGCTTAAGGGAAATCAGCCTTTAGCAAACACCACAGATAAGTTATTCGCGGGCATTGCAATCACTGTTTTTAGCGATAATCCCCGATCCTTGGCCGTAGCGGTGACGGTTTCGAGTTGTCGTAACCCCCAAGCGGGATTGCGGGATTTTAAGGATTGATCAAAGGCTTCATTGCTGGGGGCGGTTTCCACATTGGCCTGACGGTAGGGGCCGTACAAATACAAAATTCCGTCTTTTGGTAAAATTCTCGCTGCGCCATCTAGTAAAGCTAGACACGCAGCCCAAGGGGAAATATGAATCAGATTAATGGCAACGATCGCTGTGATGGGTTCGGGTAAGGAGTAAGTCTCGATCGCCCAAGGGGATTGGGTCACATCCAGAATTAACGGCGATTGTAAATTCTCAATGGGTTGATGGGCTTGCCAAGCGATGATGCTGTCTCGACACAGGCGATCGGGATCGGAGGGAATCCACCAGCGGGGCGCAAATAACGGGGCAAAAAATTGAGCGTGTTCCCCTGTGCCACTGGCAATTTCCAAAATACTGCCCTGGGACGGTAAATATTGCTGTAATACAGCGGCGATCGCCTCTCGGTTGCGTTGGGTGGCGGGGGAAAATTGACGGCGATCGGTCATAGGGAAAAATTAAAAATGAGTTGACTCAATCATAATAATCACTGCTCGCAACATTCCCGATCGCCCCTTCGTCCTGGTTAATGCAGTTTGCATTTTGGGCATAATTACAAACCCGTGCCCAGAGCCGCGCCCGAGTTCCGCTAGGCCCCGCCGAAAAAATAACCTTTGCACCGTTTTCGATGGTGACACCACAGACAGGACAAGTTTCGACTGGAAAATTATTCATGAGTATTTATTCCTAGTGAAATGAATTAACCGCAAGATTAAGGGGTTTTTCTAAGGATAACCGTCACAAATGTTACGTTTTATCAAAAATAACAAAAAATAATTGACAAAAAAACCACTTTCTAGATCGAAAGTGGAAAAGTCATGACTATCATGGCAAATGCTTAGGGGTCAGTGCCCGTTAAAACCCAGAGATTAGGCCTACCAATTAGAACTCGTCCAGGTGCGGTTATTGGAATTGTAGGAAGGGTTATTCCGTTGTTGAGCGTCAAGACGTAAAGGCGATTGCAACATCAGGGTTAAATCGTTACTAGAAAGGGTCATCACTTCTTCGCTGCTACCCCCTAAAATACCGGCAGTCGGTAAACCCCAACCCGCTAACGCCCCCACGGCAGCCCCCCCTAGAACTTCCAAGGCATTAATGCGGCGATCGCCAGTGGTTCCGGCAATAATGGTGGCAGTTCCGGCTCCGGCGAGGGTTCCTTTGATCACATCGGCAGCGCTGGCCTGACTGTTGCGTTGTTCAAAGCCGACTAACTCACGGGAACGGGCATTAATCGGTAAATATTGGCCATTCCGCAAGACTACTTGTTGTGCGATAAATTGCACCCCGGCTCCATTGGCTACCGGACGGAATTGACCGACAATTTCACTGCCCGCAGGCACGGCGATCGCCCCATTATTTAGACGGAGGGGAGTGGTGGTCCGCAGCGTCAGCGATTGATTTTCCCCTTTTTTAATCGTTAACGGTTTACCCTGATTAAGGGCCACAGGAATTAATGTTTCCGCCGGAATTTCTAACGGATTGTTATATTGCTGCTGACTGAGGCGATAGTCAGAGCGGGGCGCATAGGGATAGGGATTGCTGGGGAGTTTAGCCCCTTGACTGGTATTAGTTGAAAGCCTTTGGTAGCGAGGTTTGGCTTCCACCATACCCCCAACGGGATTGAGCAAGCCTCCCAGTAATAACGCTAACGTCAATAGAGCCGTGGATTGGCGGGGGCGAAAAGTAACCGTTGCAAAATTGTTAAACATGTCCAATATCCTCAACCTAAATAGTTCTGAATCATGGGGAAATAATGTCCTCCACTGACTTCAGCTTAGGCAGTCAAAAAGAGAATGTCAGTCCCAATCAACATGGAAATACAGGGTTTTCGGCGGGGTCAAGATGGAAAAAAAGGGAAGCGTCAGCCATAGGCATCGTTGTGATCACTAACCCCGGATACACCGCCGATCGCCATTCGGGATGGAGTAACAGTTTGCAACCTTGGGGCGATCGAATAAATGGAAACCCTAAACAATGATGAACCGTGGCCACTAAATCAACATGGCTATTACCGGCCTGGGAAAATACAGGTTTGCCGTCCTGGGGGGAGATGATTTCTACGTAATGTGATATGGGTAAATCTCGCTGAACAAGGCGATTGCCAAAAGCTAAAAATTCATTGAGTAAGCGGTCTTTTTCTCGGTGTTGGGGTTTCCCATCAAGATCAAGAGGCACTTTAGCCCGTAGTAAGCAAATGGCGATCGCCTGGGGTGGGCGCGTCCAATCTGGCAAAATTTCAGACCAATGATCTGCCATAAACGGAGTGGGTTTAGATAAATAGCGTTCCATAAAATTGAAACCATTGACAGCAGACAATGCGAAAGGCGGTTAGGGGAATATGGTAGGATTTTCGGGTGATAGAATGCTTTTCCCCTGCATAGCCCTATGGATGACGTTTGGTTTCGACCGTTGGTGTGGTTAGATTATCGTCTCGCCATAATTTTTGCCGCCATTATTCCCCTGATTCTGTTTGGCTGGTCATTATTCAAGCAAGTCGATGCGATCAATCGCCTTTTAACCATCTATTGGCGGGTGGCGAGTTTGTTGATGATTACTGTCTATATCATGATTCCCAGTTGGTCTTTGGGCTATATCACTGGCTTTGTGGCGCGTTGCCTGATCCCCATCAGTCTTTGGTTTTGGGTTGATCTCAACGATGAAATTAAGGATTTGCCGCCGTCGCCCCTCAGATTTTTCACCACCACTTGGCGTTGGGCGATTACTCTTTATTGTAGTGTCGGGATTTTAGCCAGTATTCCCTTTCTTTCCTGTGCGTTTAATGCCGGGGGCGTCAATAATGGCTTTTGTCAGGTTTGGTTACAACCCCCTTGGCGATATAAGGAACTACTCCATGCCAATACTAACCCCGGCTTTTTAGGCTTTTTAGGGATTGTGGGTTTAGTGATTTATGTTTTATATTTCCTTTCCTTTTTGATCTTTCGCTTAGGTAAACAAGGGCGATCGGCTTTGGATCATTAAGGTTTTTTGACTCAAGTTTTACTCCATTAGCCAAGCAAACATATCCTTGATCGTAAGCTTTAATTCACTCGCAAAAGATGGCACAATCAGTAATTCATTTTGCTCATCCAGTACTTCGGGTTCTTGGTGTGGACGATAGATAAACACCGTTTCTTCAGCGGGATCAATTAACCAGCCCATGTCAGTTCCATTCCGCAGGCAGTGGAGAATATTCTTGGTTACTTTTGTCTGATTTTGATCAGGAGATAGAATTTCAATTGTCCAATCCGGCGCAGCAAGAAACGTGTTGGCAACCGCTCCATTTTCATCGCGGGGAATTCGGTTCCAAACAAAAACGGCAATATCAGGAACGGTTGAACGACCGCCAAAGGTACACCGTAGCTCAGGAAATGCACGAGCAATCTGCTTCGACTTAACTACCCCATTGATAGCGGGCACAAGTTCTCCTTGAATAACGCTGTGTTTTCCCTGGGGCATCGGTTTTTGGATAATTTGGCCATCAATGTATTCCCTTGCAGGTTTCGTATCCGGCAGTTGTAAAAACTCCGCCAAAGTCAGAATTTCAGATGGTGCCTGTAACATTTTGCTTTACTTCTCCCCCTGCCAAATCAGAAATTAGCCACCATTCTACAGCAACAAGTTAGCCCCATTTAGGATGACCAAAATCTGCGCTGCACGGTGAGCAAACAAAGCAGGAGTTTACAATTGGTGATCGCCAAATAAGCAAAGTCATGGGAATGGTGAGTAAGTTTTTAATGGTCAGCATCGCCGGATGCAAGTAATTTTGAAAGTAGCAGAAGGAGGATCAATCAGTCCGGTGCATCCAATGGTTAGGCAAGTAACTCCGAAATTGCTGAAGCCGCCAAAATCATTCGCTAGTAGTTAAATTTTGCCTCATTTGATATGGATGCTTGACCTCCACTTGAGCAACTTCTTGTAGTTTGGGAAGCGCACTTTTTGTTACTTCTGCTGAAATAAAATTGGGAGAAAGTTCCTCAACGTGCTCCGCGCCTAATTGGTTAAGCAGATCTTGGGCTTCCTTAAAAGTGTGCCCAGGTAAAGGGCTTAGCAAAATTGAACAAACAGTTTTGTCGTCCCTTTGCCAGCTTGGATCGGATTTTTTAAGAAACATAAACCTAACTCCGCTCAATCTACCTGAGAAAAATTACCCAAAACTTGCAGGGTATTATTATATTGTATGCCGCAGATTATCTGAGGCTACCGAGTATCGGGAAAATTAGATTTCACTTAGCAGTGCTGATATATCTAGCTTTCCGTATCCGTAGGTAGGAGTCCAGAGTGCTGGTCCTGTTTGCTGATCGCGCCTAGCATTTTGATTGAACAGATCTAAAATCTGATTTGGGGTTAGGCTTGGTTTCTTTTGGAGCATCAAGGCGATCGCTCCTGTGACAACTGGAGTCGCCATACTTGTACCTTCAATGGTGACGAGTTTCTGACTAACCAGCGCCCGTTCAGGTAAGTTGGACAATTCGCTGTTACTTGCCAGCGCAGCCGTGAGGTATTGACCAGGAGCTGAGATATCTGGTTTCCAGCGTCCATCACGGGTTGGGCCGAGACTGCTGAAAGGACTAGAACGCCCTATCAATACATTGCCATCTAGTTGCTGACCATCATCGCTGACCCAAGTATTCTTACTCACATGGCTTGCCACGGTGATACTAGCTTTACTCGTTGCAGGGATGCCGAGAGTACGCGCAGTCTCAAGCAACGGATGTGGTCTAAATCGACCAAAGCCTTGATTGGCAAACCAACCATCAAGCCGACCTACTGTTGCCGATGTACAGCGAAAACGGAATCGCCAATCACGCAAGTCTACGGGGCGAATGTTCAAACGGGTAAAGTTAATTGTTACTTCGATTTGAATTGCGTTTGCGGGCGTATAGCGACGGCAGCTAACTTCTATTTCGATGTTGGCTCCTGTAAAACGATCTGATCTGCCAAGAGCAGGAATGGGAATACTTTGTCTTGTTGGGGTAAGTAACTCAATATTAAAAGTGTCAGTACCTTCATACCAGAATGTGGCGGCGGAAACTGGGGGACGTTGCCCGCTCTGATCTGGCTGGATATCAAATGAAACTTCTTCAATTTGACCCGGAACAAATCGGTCGCCAATGTGGAGATTATCCTGGCGCTCGTTCCCTGCGGCAACAACCAGGATTTTTCCTGGCCCCGTTAAAGTCTCATAGAGTTTCTCTTCTTGTGTCGTGCCGTCATGAGGGCCGTAGTGTCCACCCAAACTCAAATTCACGACACAGGGCGATGTTCCAGCTTGTCGGAAGATCCAAGCAACGCCACTATCTACACTAATAAAGTCTGTCTTCACCAGCAGAAACTGAGCATCGGGGGCAACCCCTTCTAGACCATTGTAAAGACTACCACCAGCAATAGTGGCAACGTGGGTGCCGTGTCCATTCTCATCGCTTCCTGGTTGAGCGCCACTTGCAATTCCACTCATTAAGGTTGCGGTATTAAATTCGGGACTACCTGGTTGAGTTTGATCGAGTAAGGCTTTGACTCGAAGCCTACCACTGCTGTCGTAAAACATGGGATGAGATAAATCGAACCCAGAATCAACGATGCCAATAAAAACACCAGAACCGGTTTCGGGGACTGCGCGGGGTGTTGTAGGGGCAAGTAAACCAATATCTTCAAGAGCAGAATCTAGGAGTAACTGCTTCTGTTTTTTGGTAGAAATTCGTTCAATTGCTTCTAACGTTGCCAGTTGCTTTAAAGTTCCTAGACGTAGTCGCCCAGAATAATAAGAGCCACCCAAGCTATCGAGTGCTTCACCATTTTTTAACTCTGGAAGTTGTGCATTTTCAAGATTGGGAATCTCTAGGTTTACGTCTACCAAGTCATTTGAGACAGTTGGCGTAGTGATATCGCCTGCGTAGCCCGCTGAAAGGGCAGTGTAACGAGGTAGCTCTTTCTTTTTAGCGCGATCGAGCATTGAACATAGGGAAACAGACAGTTTATCCGAGAGAGCGAATGTGCGATGTTGCATAGCTTCTAATGTAATAAATTGTGAACTTGAACATCAAATTTTAAAGCACCTTTAGGGAAGTTCCTTGATGCGGATTTTCCGAAATTGAACGATTTCTGTATGACATTGAAAAGCTAAATATCCCTCAGTTAGACGAGGTGAAGAAATATTGGCTCTGGAAATCTCGACTCCGTTAAGAACAACAACAATTAAATCATCTTGAACAGTTATTTCATAAACATTCCAAGGACCATCAGGCGTAAACCTGGGACGAATCACCTTGCTTACCCCCTGCGTCGCTGGAGCTAAAGTATAAATTGCACCTGTCTTTTCTCGAAAACCTCCAAAAACCGATTGAGGAGTTCTCGTCGATACAAAATTTTTCCCAGTTTCATCAATTTGTATTTCGGTACAAGCCGAGTAGAACAGGTCATCTAGGCTTCTACCAGAAGGGTTAGGAATTCGTAGAAAGACTCCAGAGTTTGCACGGACAGAAAACGCTTTCCACTCCAAACGCAAGATAAAATTCTTGAATTGCTTAGGTTGATAATAAAGCAATCCCAAAACACTATCTGCCCCAGCGCTTCCGGCTTCTATAATTGGAGGCTGACCCAAAGGGGTTAAAGGTGTAAAGTTAGATGCCCCAACTGTACGCCATGTGCCCTCGAAAGTACCATTAAAAATTGATACAAACCCAGCATCTCCATCTGTGAATGTAGGCTCTTCTTCATATCGGTTGGTGATATCTAGAGCAACCTTACGAGCTAATGCCAAGCCTGTTGGAACTGGATTCGCAGAACCAGCAGTTGGAAATAAAGCCTGATCGACGACATAAGCATTGGCAACATGATGGAATCGGCCATGAACGTCAGTTACTGAAGTTTCTGGATCATCCCCCATCCAAAGGGTACCGCATTCATGATAGGTAGTCCCCAATCCATCTTCAGTAGCCCCAACAAACTGGACATTGGGATTTACTCCATCGTCTCCTTCTTTTTTTCCTACAGCAGCAATATCAACATTTAAAAGACGCGCCATGAACCTAAATGCTGCCGCTCTCTGCGCTTTACGAAGTTTTAATGCTTCGGCAGTTTCGACAAGCTGTACAAATCCTTCATCCATCCAACTAGTATTATTACTACGATTTCCACCAAATGCCACTGGGGCTAACTTATTTCCAAAATCTTCACCACAGGTTCGGATGCCAATCGTGATCCACTCATTCGCATCTGGCTCACCAGCTAGCTCTCTGGCTTTCTCTAAAAGATCATCACGATCAGGAATCAGTTGATATAAAGAAGCCTCATAATCATTGCCAGCATTGGGCGCAGCATAAAACTGAAAATGAAATCGACCAGTCAAACCTGAATCGTTCAGATTTGTTGCAGTTCCTTCAATCTGTAGAGCTGCTTGTTGTAAGACATTATCTTGGAGAAAGTCTATTAATTTCGGGGCAGGTGTTGCACTAGCATAATCGAGAGTCTCTAAATACGCACGGCGAACCTTCCAAGTATAATTTCCACGAATATGAACCATCAGATTTGCCCCCATTCGTTCTTGAGTCAATAGTGAGGGGCGAGGTAACGAATTGCGGGCTAGGCGAGTTGAATTCACGCAATTTGCCGCCAAAACTACCATGCCACCATCGGGGAGTTCAATATTTCGCTCCCCACCACCAGAACCAACAGGATCATTAACGTTAACCCTGATACTACGCACAACTCCTTCTTGGGTTGTGAGATTTAAAACAGTTACATTTGGCACTAAAAACAGGTGACGATTTTGGTCTTGTCCATTAGATGCCTGTATATCTTGACGAATTGCAGTTAAGAGTCCAGGTAGACTACTAAATTTATCCGGGCTAAACAATCCCGACAATTCAGAGTTAACTTTGACTGCAATGGGTGGTTGCAAAATTCGATCAATAGAATACTGGTCAAGCGGAAAATCAAATGGTGCAACTTCTTTGTATCGTGCACGACTTAATAAGGCTTCATAAAGTGGGCCATAAATAAAATCTTTCTCTTGCCCACCTAAATCGAGATCGTAATCTGCTCCAATGTCTTGAGTCACAAATTTGTAGCCATCTTCGCTATTCAAGAAAGCTGTAACTGATGCAGGCCACTGAGCTAAATCAGCAGCAGTCAAGGAAGGTGCCCACCCACCCCAAAAAAGACTTTTACCACCAATACAACGATGATGGGGACTAAATTTGCCAGCAGAAATACGCCCAAATTCAACATCTTTTCCTTCAGGTGTACCATCTGCATTCAAGATCTGGTACTGTCCTTCAGGTACAAGCGGAGCTAGAGGCAAATCAAAAAGCCCTCCAAATCCATCTGACTTTGAAAATCCTGATGGTAAGTTTTGAAAATGTTCGGGGATAAGAAATGAACCTTCCTGAAGAACTAGGATTTTGGGGCGAGGACGACCAGCTCCAAAATTCTTTGTTTTGTTGAATGTATCAGTTGCAAAGTATGCACCATACATACCTGCTCCAACCACAATTATATCGAAGCCTCCGGGCGTAGCACTTAAAGCTTCATCCAAAGTGTTGCAAACGAATCTTGAAAGGGCATCACGGGTAAATGATGTATCTTGAATATCTGCTTTTGCTGGAATCGGCTGACCATTTTGGTCAAATGACTTAGCTAGTTTTTGGAGTGGCATTGTTCTATTCCTTGAATTGTTTTGAAGTGGGTACACAAGATAAAGATAAAAACTGCAACCTTAGCCTTTCAAAAATCTCGACTCTTCTGAGCCGTGATACGCCATAGGTTAGGTAGGCTCGACTGGAACTGTATCTTCGTTTGGCGGTGGCGGTTCTTCTTGGACTGGGAATTTCAAGATTGGCAGATTCTTCAAAAATGTAATGGAAGGGGAAAAGAAATATTCGCCACCTTTAAGAGTTACAAATTGACCAAACTGATTTTCTGGTTCAATATCTGGTTTATGAGTTGCTTTCCCCCATTCTTGCGGCCAATTTTGAGGTGGTTGTGGAGCTTCTCCAATAACTGGATCAAACTGTTCGCCTTGCTTCTGTCCAATTACAGCATCAAGTCCAGTTTTGTCATAGTTAGGGTTGGCTGGTGTCTTGGTGATATCAGATTGCCCTGGCTCCAGAAAGTTAGGATTATTACACCAGAAGCGCTGGATGAATTCAAATTGTTCCCAGATATCGGACTGATAACACATGAATAGCAGTCCAACCCCTTTTTCTGGCAGATTATCTAAATCACCGGCTGCGCTAAGCGGGCCACCATAGGTAATCCCTCGTCGAGCAATCCGGTGCCCAAGTTCTTGATCCGCATCTTTTGCAAATGAGCCAACTGATTCTAATCTTGGATTACTTTTACGAACATGAGCATGGAAAGGACATTTTAGTCCATCTGGATCGCCATCATAGTTAAAATCGTTCGGAATTGTTGGGTCGTTAGACTCCGCCCAACCTCCATCGCCCGGTTGCAAAACCAAAGGTGTGCCATCTTCGTAACGCCCTACAGCCATTGCGCCAGCAAGTTCAGTAGGTAACTTAAGCTTTTTGGCCAGCTCGGCTTCGGCCGTCTTAAACCCCTTGACGTTTTGCTCTAGCTTACGAAAAACCAGAAAGCTTCCAAAACTTACATCCTTAGTACCATTTGGGTCATCAATCAGCACTAATTTGAGGGGAGCACCCGGATGTTTCCAATACTTGCTCGTAGCTCCTTCAAGTTGTTTTTGCAGGAAGGCAGGCTGACTGACTCCATCGGCATAACCAAAATGCTCGACAACATTACCGAATTCTTTCTGAACCCCAGACCCGTCAACGGTCGCCTCAAATTTACGCCGCAGGGTCTGCCCAGTCTCAACAGCTTTTACTATAGCGAGTTCCTTGACTTGCTGGCGAACCTCTAACTCAGCAGCAGCTAGATCGGCAGGGTTATCAGCAGCTAGAATAATTAGTGCGTCAATGGGATCTTGAAACCCATTCTCCCATTGATCAACAGGTGGGTCTAAAAGCACTTCTTGGCGACTCTTGAGTCCACCTTGGAAACTGTCAGCATAAAAGGGTGCCTGGGTTCCAGATGGAGAAGTAACTTCAGCTTCTCTCTTCTGAGGATTAGTTCCACTAGGTTGCTTACTTTTAGGTACTTCTAAATAATCGTAGCCAGATACTGACAGGGCAAAGTGAGTAAATAATCCAGCATCGATTTTATGAAGCTTGTACTGCTCTGAAGCATCAAGCTGAGTCTTGGCTGATGTGATTTTTGTGGAAGCTAGCTCAGCTATCCAATCCTTCACTTCCGTAGTTTTTCCGGGGATAAATTGCAGAAAAATATGAACTGCGTGGTCACGACCGTGCCCGTTCAAAATATTTCCCTGCAAATCGCTAAGGAAATCCTCATAAATGGGATCATCGTGCCCAATTGGATCAAGATTATCGACAAGGCTTAATGGCATAACTTATTTCTATTGAAAAAAGCCGGATATGGCGTAATTAATTTTCGCAATAAAGAAATTGATCGAGGTTCCCATAACAAAATATCGAGTTAAATAATGAATAGACCAGAGATACAGCCCCAGCAACGCATCTACCTAACGTAGAAAATATATGGAAACTTTCGTATAGTCCCATATATTGTCATTATTGTCTGTATTAGAAAATACCAAAGGGTGATTGATCTTCATGCGATTACCCTGCGTATATTGCTCTCACAATAGAATGTTTCCACACAACACCCCAAAATAGGACGACTGCCGATAGATTCGTTCTAAAGACAAACCCAAAACCTCGGCCATTGTCCAGAATGCTACCAACCGTCAGACATTAATGAATAAAAGTATATAATTCTTTAACAAAGCCCCGACATTGTAGCGATTGCCAGAAAATACTAGGGGTTTTAGGCGATCGCCACCTTCAGATCACGACCAAAAACCACTAACTTACAATGGAAAGCAGAGTCATGTTTCCTTGCTAAGTTTCCCCCCATCATGTTGCACCCAACCATTCCGCCCGATCGCTATTTCCCCTATTTGACCTGGACGGATATCGAAGCGTTACCGAATAAGGCCCAAACGATTATCATTCAACCCCTAGGGGCGATCGAGCAGCATGGTCCCCATTTACCGTTAATTGTGGATGCGGCCATTTCCGAGGGGATTTTGGGCAAAGCGTTGCAATCATTGTCCGCCGAAATTCCAGCCTATGTGTTGCCAACTTTGTATTACGGTAAATCCAATGAACATGTGGGATTTCCGGGGGTGATTAGTTTGAGTGCAGAAACGTTATTGCAAACCCTCAAGGAAATCGGCACAAGTTTATATCAGTCGGGGTTTCGTAAGTGGATTTTATTGAATTCCCACGGGGGGCAAATTCAGGTGCTGGAAATTGCGGCCCGCGATATTCACCAAACCTATCCTGATTTGCAGATTTTTCCGTTTTTTACCTGGCGGGTACCCCATTGTGCGGGGGATTTACTGACCCAGGAGGAGATGACCCACGGCATTCATGCAGGAGATGCGGAAACCAGTTTAATGATGGTGTTGTTGCCGGAATGGGTGCATGGCGATCGCCTAGTGCGGGAATTTCCCCAGGGCGTACCGGAAGACGGGGATTTATTGAGTATGGAAGGCAGTTTACCCTTTGCTTGGTTAACCAAAGAAGTGAGCCGCAGTGGGGTGATGGGGGATGCGACGGTGGCCACTCCAGAGAAGGGGGAAAAGTTATTGGCTTGTCTCGCGGACGGTTGTGCCCAGGCGATCGCCGCTGTGTATCATTTTCAGCCCCCCACCGCTCCCCATTGACCAAAAGCTTGGTACAATCAGCAAACTTTGAACGGGTATTGCAGTGTTCCATGGACTCCCCTTCCCTTGGTAAGCGTCAAGTAATTGGTATTGATATCGGTGGTTCAGCAATCAAATTTGGCCGGTTTTTGGCGAACGGTGATTGTTTACAGTCCTTTGCCCTGGCCACACCCCAGCCGTCCCTACCGAAAGCGGTTTATGCTCAGTTAGCGGCCGGGATTGATCAAATAAAAACCCCGGATTGTGTGGCGATCGGGGTCGGAATGCCTGGCCCCGCCGATGCCCAAGGACGCATTGCCCAATTAGCGATTAATTTGCCCCAATGGCATGACATTCCCCTAGCAGATTGGTTGGAAGACCATGGCCAATTGCCGACGGTGCTGGAAAATGACGCCAACTGTGCCGGATTGGGGGAAGCCTGGTTAGGGGCGGGTAGAAATTATCAAGATTTTATTTTGCTGACCTTGGGAACTGGGGTCGGTGGAGCAGTTTTTTTGAACGGGGAATTGTTTACGGGGCGATGGGGAGCGGGGGGAGAGTTGGGTTTAATTTCCATTGAAACGGAGGGCTATCCTTGCAATAGCGGTAATCGGGGCTCTTTGGAACAACACGCTTCGGCCCAAACCCTGCGGCGGGAACTGGATATGACGGGTTTGGAACTCGCTGAATTGGCGAAACAGGGGGATGCCCAGGCGATCGCCTATTGGGAAAAATTTGGCCAACGGTTAGGGATCGGGCTGGCGAATTTAATTTATGTGTTAACCCCAGAGGCGGTGATTATTGGCGGGGGACTGAGTGCCAGTGCGGACTACTTTTTTCCGTCGATGCAATCCGAAATCGAAGAACGGGTTTTGCCCCCTTCGCGCCAGGGTTTAGAAATTTTGGTGGCCCAATTAGGAAATCGGGCGGGCATGATCGGGGCGGCTCGCTTGGCATGGCAAAAGTTGGCGAAATAAAACCGTTTATCAATGACGAGAAAATGATATCAAAAAAAGATATCATTTAGGAGTTAAGCCAGCACCTCAACGGATGAATAGAAAACAACAGCGGATTCTGGAAGCGATCCAGATGTCACCACCGCCAGCAAACCTTAAGTGGGACGATGTCGAATCTCTTTTTACGGCATTGGGGGCTGTGGTATCCCAAGGAAACGGTTCTAGGGTGCGAGTTTCCCTAAACGGAGTCAAAGCGGTATTTCACAAACCCCATCCGAACAATGAAGTCGGCAAGGCTTGTGTTAAATCGATCAAACTCTTTCTAGAAACAGCCAATGTTTTGTGATTTTGTTCGAGTTAATTATTGCTCTGGTTTATTGAAAATCAATTAAGGGCTCTTTCTCTTCTTTTTTCACACAATCTAATTATTAATATTTATCTTATGTACACTGCAACTTACAAAGGCTATACGGGGGAATTCGAGATTGATTTTGACGACAATCTCATTGCTGGGAGAGTAATTGATATTAAAGATGTCATCACCTTTCATGGCCATACCATTGACGAGGCGGTACGGTGTTTTCATGAATCCGTTGATGACTATCTGGAATTTTGCCAAGAGCGGGGTGAAGACCCGGAAAAACCTTTCTCTTAGTCAGTCAAGTAGTAATTGATGGGTAAAAGAGGGAGAATGGGGAGGTCCTAAATTGTCAAGAGAAATGATGCCGAAAAAAAAATACATAGTGAGACTGGAG
>Ga0315905_10001544_pt1 | contig 24736 bp, 24 predicted proteins | sample LakEriMetagenome_5_FD_203522 | JGI IMG/M metagenome (GOLD analysis project Ga0315905, IMG submission 203522) | Freshwater fungal communities from buoy surface, Lake Erie, Ohio, United States - Buoy 4 MA121 | ecosystem: Environmental > Aquatic > Freshwater > Lake | place: USA: Lake Erie, Ohio...
TCGTCAGCGTGAGCTGGATGACATCATTGACCAGATGAAATTTGAACGCAGGAAGTTTGCCTACGGTCAAGAGGAGTCTGATAATCCAGCCAGCCGCGCTATCAGAAAGCGGATGAACATGATATTCCAGTACACCAGCATGATCCGCATGGGATTTGATGCTGCTAACCAGGTAAAGAACTTCATCTCTGGTAACGTGCAGGCATGGATTGCTGCGGGTAATCATACTTCTGACCACTATAGTCGAGCAGATATGCTGTGGGCTAAGGGTAAGATATATGGATATGACGGATTCCTGCACAACTGGTTTGCGGACTGGGGTAAAGTATCTGATATCAGTGACTCTACCATGTTGTACCGGATGTATAATCCTGCACAGAAATCATTTACCCAGTACCTGGACGAGGTAGCTGGCGGTCGTAACCGTCGTGCCAAAGCAACAATGCTTGGTGTGCAGGAGATGGGCTACATGATTCAGGACAAAGGAGATACTGAAGTAGCACTGACAGTAATGTACTCAGTACTTAACCATTATAAGTTTGCCAAGATTAAAGGTTATGACAGCAATGGAGACCCTATCCTGGAGACCGATGAGAAAGGTGAAGTGGTTATGATACCTGCACATGAGGCATACACTCGTGGAGCTAATAACATCCTGGAACGCAGAAGTGACGTGTTGTTTGACCAGGAGGATGAGAACCGTTTGAGAAACATTATATACTCAGAGATGCGTCGGGCACAGGGTAACTATGCCAGCTCAGACCAGACCAAGTTTGAAGAGACGGTTATTGGTAAGCTGGTATTTTTCTACCGTAAGTACCTGGTACCACAGCTGTTGAATCGCTTTGGTTACCTGAGACCCAACTGGGAAGCAGGAGAAGCTGCGCTGGGATACTGGCGTGCGGTAGCCATGAGCTGGAAATACTATGGTGCGTCCAATACACTCAAGCATTTTATCCTGGGTACCAAACTGGCGAATAAGATGGGTAGCACCGTGGATCTGATTAGTGTCACTGACAAGTCAGGTCGTACTGTACAGCGTCAGGGGGATTTGTATACCCGCAAGATTGCACAAGCCCGCCGCGATGCAATGGTAATGGCCATGATGACTGTACTGGGTATGATGGTGATGAGCTACATGAGACGTAAAGACGATGACGATGAGGAGATTGGTATGCTGGAAGGAAACGCACTGCGCATCTTCTGGGGTACCAAAGGGGAGGTCATGTCCATGTTCCCACTGGGTGGTGGATCTGAAGAATACATCCGCAACTTTACATCGCTGACGGTGTACACCCGCGAGCTGAACGCTATCAAGCGTATGGGAAGCCATGCCTGGAACCTGGCATTTGCCATGATGTATAATGGCGGAGAAGAACCAGACCCAGATGTAGATGGTGATGCAGCGTATCAAACCTGGAAAGATGCATTCTATACCCGCAAGGCCGGGCGTTTTGAAGAAGGCGATGCTAAGATTGTAAAAGACATTGAAGACCTGACTGGTATCCGCAACTTCCGCGACTTATTTGACCCATCAGACAGAGTGCAACAGATGAAGAGAAATCAGTAAGAATTGAGTATATTATATAGGAGGAGGTATCACTGCCTTCTCCTATATTCTACGTATGCCGTCTAAGTTTCTTGTACCCCTTGAACTGCCTGATTTTCAGGGCACTCCGCTCAGTACAGCTGATGCGGGATATGTACTGCTGTTTATCAAGTATGGATGGCTGACGTCACAATTACCTGATGGCACACAAGTAGATCTGGTATTACAACGTCCGCTGGACGGGTTCACAGAGGTGGACCGCTATGCTAATCCGGTCGTTGCTACAGACACTGTGCTTGGGGCAATAGAAAAAATCCAGCGCAGCTTAAGCACACTTAAACTTCAGGGAGATGTGACGGGAACCGCAGCTTATGTTGGCGGTGAACTTGTCATTGAGACAACTGGCGGGGGAGGTATCGATTGCACTGAACTCTTAAACTGTCAGGTCATCATAGATCTGGATGGTAGGATTTCCACGCTGGAAAACGCGCCCACAGCACCCAAAGTTGCTACTGAATTGGACACTTATCACTTCAGCGGTTACGGAACACAATACGAACCTGGAGACCTGGTGTACTACCAGGGTCACATTTACTCAGCCAATTTAACAAACGATGGTGTTACTCCTGCGATTGGCGGTAACGTGTACTGGACAGACCTGGGTGTAGGTAACCGTTTACGTCAGATTCTCTCAGACTGGAACGCTACAGCAGGTGAAGCACAAATTCTGAACAAACCTACAGCACTTAGTCAGTTTACTAATGATGCTGGATTTATCACTTCATTCACAGAGACAGACCCGGTGTTTGCCGCCAGTGCTGCTGCTGCAATAACATCTACAGATATTACTAACTGGAATACTGCATACGGCTGGGGTGACCATAGCACAGCAGGATACTTGTTAAGTGAAGCAGACACGCTAGACAGTGTTGTGGGAAGAGGTGATTACACAGACAAGCCGGTAACCATTGACGGAAGAGTAAACATGGTTACACAAACTGGTTCACTGAATTCAGTACGCATTGGTCATACAGACACACCTGTTGCATTTGTAGACATACGTCCCTCATATGCAGGTCCTAATACTGGACTCTATGTACAAAATCCCGGTGTAACGGGAAACTCGTATACAATAATAGCACAAGCGCAGCAAAATAACGCTGCTACTAATAATATTGCAGGTTATTTTAATGCGCAGTATGGAGCTACCAACACGGCTATTCGCACGGATTATGGTAACAACCTGCTTAATGCTTTGGGTGGAAACCTACTGGTAGGTACTATCGTAGATGCAGGATTCAAGTTAGACGTAAACGGATCAGTACGCTTTGGTCAATATTCAACATCAGGTACTATTGAGTTTTATCCTGACGGCGGAAGTACAGGTACATACACAGTATTTAAGTCAAGACTAGGTAGTTCTACAGGTCCTATTGTTGCGTTTTATGGAGATGTTGCTGGAACCTATAAAGGATATGCCTTATATGGTCCAGATGTATCTTATGATGGTTTACTACTTTACCGGGAAACTGGAACTTATGCAGAATCAATACTATTGGGAGTTGACAAAATTGTCATGCCCAACACCCAGATATTAGCATGGTCTTCAACAGGTCTTACGTACGAGACTGTCGATGTAGCACTGGCGCGTAATGCTGCCAACGTATTGGAAGTTAACAGCGGTACTGCTGGAAGCTTTGCCAAGCTGAAACTTAAGAACGCTATTATCAATGACCTGGTAGGAGGGAGTACCCGCATGGTGGTGGCTGACGCTAACGGTGAATTGAACACGCAGCCTTTACCTAGTAGTACAGGCACAGTAACTTCCGTGGCATTAGCTACAGGTGCCACTGGTACTGACATAAATGTGAGTGGTTCTCCAATCACCAGCTCTGGAACTATAACTTTGAATATCCCTGATGCATCAGCTACTTCCAGGGGTGTTATCACAACAGGCACGCAAACAATTGTTGGTCAGAAAACATTCCGTTCACTTACTACTATATTTGACTCTACTGACAGCGGTACTTTTATTGAAGGTAGGGCCAGCGGTGTTCTTTATGGAGGGATAGTGTTTGGCTTGTTTATGCAGTACAACGCTTATCCAGCTGCAACTCAAGGATTTATTTGGAAGAACGGAGCAGGTAATAACGTCATGGCTTTAGAGCAATCTGGGGTATTGACCGTACAAAATCTGGCAGGCACAGGAACCAGGATGGTTGTAGCAAGCAGTACAGGCGTCTTGTCTACCCAGGCCATACCAACAGGTAACAGTGGAACAGTAACTTCAGTAGCACTGGCTACAGGTACAACAGGTAGTGATGTCAATGTATCCGGTTCTCCCATTACAGGAGCAGGTACGATTACATTAAACATACCCGATGCGTCAACCAGCGCAAGAGGGTTGATTACTACTGGAACACAGACAATCACAGGTAGAAAAACATTTGACTCTCCACATCGTATTATTACAACAGATGCTACGCTGACAGATGGAAATTTTGGCAGCTACATTGGTACTACGTTTGCTCCACCGGCAAACCGCACGGACCGCAACCTGTACGGTGAACGCAACTCTATGGCCCTGGATTTAACACTGGGCACACTTACGGGTTCATCCACTTTCAACGTAACGGCACAGTACAACGAGGTATTTCTTGCGGCAGGTGGCGGTAGCACACAACCTATCCGCGCTATGATGACCGCATTGGTCGGTACGTCTGGTAAAGCTGCCATGAACGTTGCGGACTTCAGGTTCATGGAGATCAAGACTCCAGATAGCGGTGGTGTCACAGGACATGTGGTAACCACAGCAACAGGCCTGTACATCAATGATATAAGAAGCGCGCCTGGATACACTATAACTGATGCTTACGCAATTTACCAGGCAGGTACAACAGACATTGTATACATTGCGGGTAACTTGCGACTTCCATCTTATGCGTCACCAAGCGGTTTTGCATTTTTACTGACAGACACTTCAGGTGGCGTAGCTAGTCAAATGGTAACCTGGGACTATGTACTGTCTACTGCCACTGCGCCCTTTACATCTAATCACTTAGTTGATGGTGCCGGTTTTAGCTTTGGATTTGACGCACTAGCAAAATTTACGGTTAATTCAGTTGATGATTTTATCAGTCTGATTGCTACTGAGGCGACCAACACAACTGCAGTTGAACTTAAGCTGTGGAACGACGGACTTGCTACACTAACATCTAATAACACAATCTTAGGTTATACGGTGGCCATAGAAATAGACCCTGCAACCATGCGTTTAAAAACGCCACGTGTTACACAAAGCTTAGCGACTACGGGTCAATTCTTAAAACTGGTAAACGCAACAACAGGGGAAGTAGAGTTTGATACAGTATCTGGAGGGTCTGGTGGTGGTATTGCACTGACTGACTTGTCAGCAACATCACCTCTGCAGTATAACAACACCACAGGGGTATTTAGTATTTTACAGGCAAGTTCAATTGGTAACGGATTCCTGTCTTCTACAGACTGGAACACATTCAATGGTAAGCAGAACGCACTGGTATCTGGTACAAACATCAAAACCATAAACGGTGATTCTATACTGGGGTCAGGCAATGAACTGGTGCTTGATGGTGACCGTGCAAGATACGGTTATGAATACTTTAATGATTTTTTAAATTCTGTGACTGTATCAAATGGTACTGATGGTATAGGTCTCATAGCCTTTTTTAGTGGTACTGGTACGAGTCTTGCACCAAGTTCGGTTCCTGCTGTTCGCGCTACCAACCAACATGGATTTATTCAGCCTAATGCAGGTACAACTAACATCGGTGTTTCCGGCGTTTATAGCACAACTACTACAAGTAATTTTTTAATTACAGGTGGTGGTGAAATGGTGTTTGAAACATCGATTTTTGTACCAACACTGAGTGACGCTACTAATAGGTACCGTATTATTATTGGTTATGGTAGTACTGCAGGCAATGCAGCAGAAGTCAATGGTGTATTTTTTACTTATGATGAAGGTGGTACACTCAATGGATCTGTCGCTTCTGCCAACTGGCAATGCCTTTCTGTTGCAACCTCTGTGAGAACACAGACTACTACAACTGTGGCAGTAACAACCTCAGCATGGGTAAAACTAAGGATTGTTATCAATGCTGCAGGTAATTCTGCACAATACTTTATTGATAACATGACTGTGGCTGTAGCAACGCATAGTACCAACATACCAACAGGTGCTTCGCAATCAATAGTTCCAAAAATAGGTATTCAAAAAGCAGCTGGCACGACTAGCCGTACGTTCTTCGCTGACTATATTTCTTACAGGCAGACATACACAAATACCAAATAATGATCATGCATAAGTACAGGATGCTATTTGACAACGGGTATATTGAAACATTAAGTCTGGAGGAGGCCCAGGCTCACGGTAACTATGTAGAAATCTGGGAGGAAGTTCCAGACCCAGACCCTGCGCCTTAAGTTGAACCTATTTTCTCACAAGGATAAATGAATGACATGATCAACAACATCTCTCCAGTAAGTATATGGAAAGACGGAACAACACAATCAGCCACACAATTACTTTTGCGCATAGTGGCAGATGACCTGTACAGCCAGGCCATATTTTACTATGAGCTACTGACCGCCAATGATGATGTAGTCATCAACGGCAATTTGACCCTTAACGGTACTGCGTATACCACCTGGAATACCAGTGCCAATGCCACGCCTGGTGCATTTACCTGGGCAACAGACCAATTGAATCTAACCCTAACATAATATGGCTACAATAAAACTTGAAACTTTTGGACCGGGTGCATTTGGAAGTACGGCTTCCTCATTGTTCCAGTCAAAACTGCTTAATGCAGTAAACACAGCTCCGGCAGGAACGGTGATTGATTGCACATCATACACAGGAACGCTGACTCTAACAGGAACTGTTACCATCAAAAAACCGCTTACATTGCTTTTTGGCAAGGTGATCATTAATTTTTCGACAGGTAATGGAAGACACATGTTTCACATTCAGTCAAGCAATGTGGAGATTATAGGTCTTAACCGTTCTACAGCTACCGCCAGCGGAGATGCAGGGACATTGTTTAGAATGAATGTCTCTGGTGCAGGTTACCACATTTATGCGGCTAATACAAACACTACAGGTACTGCTTCTGCCAGTGGACTTGTGTTGGAAAACATAGACTTTGAAGGCCTGAAATCTACTTACACGTCAGTATCAAACGTTGCTACATACAGTTATGCCGGTGCCGGGGGAATACTGATTTCTGAAGGTAATCCTGATCAGTCAGGTTCAAACATAGCCAATATATCTTTGAAAAACATTCATGTGAATTCTGCCAGACATCATGGAATTATGATCTACGGTGCAATCACTTCACGCCTTGAGAAATGCCGTGTGAGAAACACTGGCGGACATGCTTACTATATTGCAGGCAGCTCAACATCTGTACATTTTGATACATGCTATGCACTCTCTGCAAACCTTGCTGGTTTCTGCCTGCATGGTTCATCTTACAGTGTTTTGACAGCATGTGCTGCTGATAACTGCAGTGTAGGCTACTGGCTAAGAAGCGCTAAAGCAACTACGATTACATCATGTGGAGCAGAGGCGTCTACTATTAATACATCTACACTTCCGTATAACCTAGGCATTACATTGTGGAACTCTAGTGGTATAACAACCATCAATGACATAGGTTCTGACAACATTGGTTTCTTCAAGGGAACTAATTTCCTGCTGACAGGCGGTGACGGCAATATCCTTAATGCGTGTTACTCTAAGGATCCAGGTAACCGCGCAGGTCAAACCACTTATGCTCATGCAAAGACCTCACATTTTACAGTTGCGGGTGCTGCCACAAACAATCGCATATCTGTACCTACCATTGCAGGTACATCTCCAGTAAAGTATCGTTTCAGATACAATGCCATTGGTGGCGATTATCCATTCTTCAACTTCCTGGACTACTACGTTTATACCGTGGAGACAACAGATGCAGAACCTGCTAACGATCCTGCAATGACTCCTTTACAGGAATTGTATAATCAAAACAATACTTACCTCATAACTTTTATTGACTAATGGCCAAAGTAAAACAATCTTCTAATACCTTTGCACCCAAGTCACGTCGTAAACGTCCCGGCGTGCATGCAAAGAGTAGAACTTCTGGATTAAAGTCCAGCAAGCACTACAAAAAACTTTACAAAGGACAAGGATAACACCTATGGAAAACACCAAAACCAAACTAACGGTAGCAGAGCTGTGGGCACTCCATGGCGAATTAACTGGGACAGAGCTTCAGCAAGCCCTGTTGTCTCAGAAACTTTCTCTAACCACCAAGTTCTATTTGACCAAACTGGCCAAAGCCTGCGGTGAGCACAAGACCAATTTTGAGAGTGTGCGCAATGAAAAGATCAAAGAGCTGGGCGTTGAAGATGAGACAGGTGCCATCAGTGTACCTGAGATGGTTGATGGCAAGGTCAATGAGAACTTTCTTACATTACGTGATGCAGTGAATGAACTGCTGAAAGTAGAAGAGGAGATTGAGCACCCTGTGTTCAACATTGAGGATTTTGCTGCAGTAGAAACAGAAGGTTTCTATCCTGTATTTTTCAAACTTTTAGGACTGTAAAAACAAAGGGAGGCATTAGACCTCCCTGTTGCTTTACAAAATGTATTGGTCAGGGGCCAAAGTAATGGAACCCTGAATCAACATCGTCTACATTACCAGACTTAATGTTGTAGATCAGCGACGCCATGGTGGACGTCGTGCTTTTGCTTTTGTCTTCTTTCTTGACAAAGTACTTGCTGGTCTGCATGTAGGTGAAATCGTTAGCGTCCTCATAGACTTTGACGTACATCTCTGTAGCAGTCAGTACATCCTCCCACGTATATTCTGGATACTCTTTGAAGAACCATTTGAAGCGGTCAAACAACTCTTTGGGATTGGTCCTGAACGTAACGCTTGACCCTATCTTTTTACCCTTTGGAAACATCTCGTTGTATTTCACAATCTGTTCTTCCCAGTCAGAGAAGGGAACCTCTGTTTTCTTTGCGCGCTTCATCTTGGCTAAGATCTGCTCAGCTTCACGAATGACGTGCAATCCTTTGTCAGTGATTTTGTATACGGGGGTCAGACCCCCGGATTTATCCTCAACCAGGTGACCCGTGAGTGCCAGTCGATACTGCTCACTCTTGTAGTTCACGTAGCTGGCGTACATGTAGTTTTGATGTGTGGTGTGCAGTATGAACAACCCGTTGGGGGTGATCTTCTGTTGCACCAGGTAATCATATAGTTCTTTCATAACGTGTTGGTTTAAAGAATGGGGCTGCCGTTATACAGCCCCTTTCTAATTTAGCGTACTGGACAAGCTCCGCCTTCGCAGTCAGCGATGTCCATATCGTCCAGGTTGATAGTGCTATCAAAACTAGAGATGGTCTTGACACCTGCTGATAGTTCAGCAAACTTCTCTTCTGTGATCTCTTCCAGGGGAGCTTGGTCAAAACCATGCTCGTTGTGTAACAGGAAGGATACACTCTTGACATTGATGTAGTTTTCAGCCAACCACTGACGGATGGCTTCCAACTCTTCTTTGCGGTAGTAAATGGTGACAGACACCGCGTTGTCAGACCACTCCGTCTGCAGACGCTTAATCACCTCCAGCTGGTCCAATGCAGTCATGTCATTGGCCAGTAATGTTCCTTCAGGAAACTTACATGGGAAAGATACCACTACAGTGGAGTGATCTTCTGTCCCGTCAAAGTTGCGCTGGTACTCCACGTGATACCCGTGACTCTTGCATACACCCACGATTGGGCTGTCAGAAGCCATGCGGATACGGCGGATGTAGTACTGCGAGTAACCTGGATGAGCACCTGATGTGACACCTGCCAACAGACTCAATGTACCAGAGGGCTTGACCGTGGTCAGCTTGATGGAAGGATTAAATCCTTTGGCCTGGCTGTACTCATCGTCATACGCTCTCAGGTAGTTGTAACAATCTGACAACCAGCTTCTTTGTTCTTCAGTGGCTTGTAAATACCCGGTCACCCCAATACCCATGCGCATGTTCTTGTGCACGATGTCTTCAGTTTCCTGAACGGCACACTTGATTGCCAGGGAATGTTTGTTGATGCGGTACAGCAATCTTGCTACCTCATACAACTCATTCTTGCTGTCAATGTTGGGCAGGTAGATCTCTGCCAGACAGCAGGTTTCATAGTTGGCCAGGGATTGTTCAGCACATGGATTGAATCCCATGACGTCATGGTCAGGATACTGCGTCTCCCCGGTGCGACCCATGCGACGAGCTGCCTCCAGGTTGATAAGACCATATGGTTCACCATTGCCTTTGTATCCTTCCCAGAACTCTTCTGGCAACTTGGTTACATCGTCACAGATCACGGAGTTGTTACTCATCGCTCTCCAGTTGGGGATGCCACCCAGGTCCCAACGCTTGGCGCGCAGGAATTCAAAATCGTCATAGTCACCCAGGGCGATCTGCGCTGAGCGTCTAACATTACCAGCTACGACAATGCGGCCAATAATGTTCATCATATCCAGGCAGTCAATAGGGCGCAGGCGTTTGCCAGCACGCGTGTTCAACAGGTCATTGATGGCGGTCATGCCCCAGACCAGATCCTCCGGTCCAGAAGCTACCCCGCCAAAACCTTTGATGGGTGAACCCTTGGAGCGGATCAGATGCGTGGCAAAGCTGAAGCCTTTACCAGTGACAAATGAAGCTTCCAATACACGGTGAAGCAATTCTACCCAGCCTTCTCTTGAGTCTGGCACAATGAAGTCTGCGTCGTTTACATCCTTGCGCTCAATCTTTACCTTCTTTAAAACCTTGGGGATCTGATAGACATGCTCGCGCTGGATGTTGAATCCAACGCCTGAGCCCAGCATCAACATCTCAAAGGTCCAGGTAAAAGGTCTGATCGGTGCGTCCACGACAACGAACGCACAGTTTTGTAATGAAGGCAGACCTAAGCGATCTACCGTTTTGGTACCTAACTGCCACAGGAAACGTCCTGCCACAGTTCCTTTCAGGTTCACCATCATGTGGCGGACCGCAGCTTCTTCAGCAGGAGTAAACCCTACATTCAGCTGTTCTTTGCAGGCCTTGACTACACGGTCAACGGTGTCAGGCCATTCTTCTGTTTTTCCATTCTTTGTTGGGCGCGAATAGGTGCGCTTGTAGGTTACATAACCTACTGGACCCCAGGGAATTAAAGACGACAATTCCCTAGGGCTGATGGGTGTTTCTGCCATAAGGTTGGGATTAAAAGTTAGTGTGTGTTCCTAAATGAGGGCTGCAAATATAGGAGCATATTGTAGACCTGCACATATAGTCTACAAAATAATTTCCAGACATTCTGCACATATGAATTAAGTTTTTGAAAGTGTGCGCGGAGTCACATAATTCCGTATATTCTTGTAGAGGGTGGTGGAGAAAGTATCTTATTATCTCTACAATATGAATTTTGCATTTCTTATGAAAACCAAGATCTGGTTACTGGCTTCATTGTCCATTCTGTTACCGATCAAAGAGCTGATGCTCACCGTTGGATTCCTTGTAGGCGCTGACCTTGTGGTCGGCATCTGGAAGGCCATAAAACTCAAACAACGTATACGTTCCAGACGTATGAGTGACACCGTCACCAAACTACTCTTGTATCAGGTTGCAATCATCTCAGCATTCCTGATTGAAAAGTATGTCATTACAGAAATGCTACCCATTGCCAAACTTGTAGGTACTGTGATAGCCATTATAGAATTCAAGAGCATTATAGAAAGCATTGAAGCTGTGACCAAACAAGACATTTGGACCCGCATCAAAAACTTAATCGGTCGCAAGAGCGATGACTTGGTAGATGCCATGGGTCAAGACGCTGAGTCACCAGCTCCACCTAAAAAGAACAAGGCTAAGAAAGAGACAACGCCTGATATCTAATCCCCTATGATTGACCGCAAAACCAGCTTCTTCACCGGGATCATTCTGGTCCTGGTTTTTATTATCCTATTGCAACGTGCCTGCACACCGCCTTGCCCTGAGGTACCTACCCCGGAGCCAGGTGTTCGTATAGACACAGTGTACAAGGAGATTGTTAAAACAGAGACTAAGCGCGTAACTGTATACAAAACAGATACGCAGTATGTCCGTGAACCCTGGATGATTCCTGATACCAACTATGCTGTTCTCAAGAAACAGTTTGAAGAACTGGTGTCAAAATATGCTACCAAGCGCATATACCAGGACACCATTAAAATAGACTCCATTGGCACCCTTGTTCTGACAGACACAGTTCGCAAGAATATGCTGGCCCTCAGGACCTATGCTCATAATTATAAGATCCCCACCATTATTGTAACTAAGACTGTTCCACTTCCACCCAAGCGACAAGTGTTTGTCGGAGGGGCCATTGGAGTTACTTATCCTGTATCCATATCTACAGTACAGGCAGGAGCCATACTCAAGAATAAAAAAGATCAGCTGTTTGGACTGCATGTCGGTCTTGACACACGTGGCATCTTGACCTACTCGCTTTCTTCCTACTGGAAAATATCCTTTAAACGCTAATACCTATGAACCTCAAACAAATTGAATTTCCTGCCACGCAGTATTTACAGGAGGAACATCCTAAACGTCAGATTTATATTCACCACACAGCGGGTAACGCAGACGGTGAAGCCACCTTTAAAGGTTGGGCCAATAATACGGAGCGCATCGCTACATGTGTGACCATCAGCGGTAAGATAAAAGGCAAACCTGAACTGGACGGTCAGATTGTACAAGGGTTTTCTTCTAAGTTTTGGGCATGGCACTTGGGCGTCAAAGAAGAAGTCTTTAAAAAGCACAGGGTTCCATACAAGAACCTCGACAAGATTAGCATTGGTATTGAGATCTGCAACTGGGGACAACTTACTCAGAGAAACGGCAAGTTCTATAACTACGTAGGTAGGGAAGTTCCTGCTGACGAAGTCTGTGAACTGGCCACTCCTTACAAAGGAAACAAGTTCTTCCACAACTACACAGATAAACAGATCGAGTCTGTAAAGCAACTGCTGCTGTTGTGGAAAGACAGATATGATATTCCCTTGACTTATGATGAAGACATCTGGGAGGTAACACCCCGCGCTCTCAAAGGAGAGGCAGGAGTGTTCACCCATAATTCTGTCAGAAAAGACAAAACAGACATCTACCCTCATCCTAAGATGATAGAGATGCTCAAAAGCATTTAAAAGAACTACATAGTAGTTTGTTTATAGTTGGTTTCTTCCGCAAGGTCCTCACAACGGTGGGGACTTTGTGTTTACAGACGTACCAACTCGTCGTGCTTCAGGATCATAACATTGTTGTCAAGAGGGTCTGTGGTCTGTATGAAAGTTAGTACCAGCTGAAGCTCGCGCATCTGTGAATAATTCAGATAGTGTTTTTCAAGCTTTTCTTGCCACTTGATCTTAAACCCGTTACCATCATTGGTTACTGTCAAGATGTTCTGACCCCTTACAGGAGTGTGCCAGTCGTTGCTGTTGCTGTAGCTTAGACGATATACGTCATATCCTGTTTCATCGTCAACAAACTGGTCTAGGTGATACTTGACGCTGTCGTCAGTGGTATCTAAAATGTAGTGTCTCATTGTTCAATAATGTTTAGTTCTGTCATTAGTTTTCTGACCTTATTAATCAGGTCATTCAGGTTACCGTCGTTGACGATCACGTGCATGAATGGGTACTCATCAAGTGCTGTCTCAGAAGGATGGTCATTGAGTTTGATGCCTGGACGCTCGATGCGCAACAGTAAACCATTCTGCTCTTTGATCGCAGCAGCTTCATTGGGGAAACGCACATCAGTAACGATCCAATAGCTGGGGTTATATTGTGACAGTTTGGGAAACCTGTAGTCTGCCATCAGTGCGTTAACCCACACGTTCTCGTGCAAACCTTTTCTTAGACCTTCTGTACCAAGTTCCTGCAGAAGCTGGCGCACAGTCATGCGCTGCATGCCAATGACGTACTCAACAGGTAATGCTTTGAAAGACTGTTTGGCTATTTCTACAGCCTGTTCAGCCTCTTCTCTGGTCACAAAACGACCGGACTGTTGCAAAAGTTTGCGGTCCATAAGTACAGAAATGGTGTGGTAGTTCCATTCAGAACCCAGGTATTCCTTCTTGAACTCCTGGTCTTCAAATTTTTCTACAGGAATGCCTGTTAACAAAGAAGCAATCTGCTTCAGTTTACCTGCAAACTTTTTAATTTTGTAATGAGAACCACGGGCTACGTAGCCGTTGTGCTCAAGGTCTGCAATAATGTCTGCATTGGTCATACCATACACCTCAGGGTCTAAACTGAGGTATTGTATAATGCGGGCAACGGTATCTTTACCGCTGCCAATTTTGCCAGAAATGCCAATCAGGTTGGTGTTCATTTGTTGTAAGTCTTAATGCGTTTGACTATACTTGATTTGTCAATGGTGATGTGGTACTTCATGCGTAAGTAACGCATTAGTAAATACACCTTGTTGGTTTTGGAGGGTCGCTCTGCTACCTTGCAGAACTCCTCATATATCACGTCTTTCTTCATAGGTAGTAGATAAAGAGACAACCGGTTACAATTTGTAACCAACTGTAACCGGCATCTCTGGTTTGTGTTTAAAATCTAGCTTCAGCCGCCAGCTCTTCAGCTTTTGGGATCAACGTTAATGGCTCACCTGTTGGAAGGCTGGCCGTCTTTGGCTCCAGGTATAAGAGGTTGTCAAACACCTGGTGCACTTTACCCTGGTCATTCATCCAGTCAGCGGGGTGGCCTTCTTTCAGTGCCAGGGTAATGTGGTTGTACAACGCCCAGGCAGACTCCGGGTCAACTTTGTAGTCAAAACTTGGCTTAACAAGTTCACTTTTGACAATACCCATCTGCATACCATTAAGCACATTCTCTTCAAAAAAGAGCGTACCCAGGATGTGATGGCGGTCGTTTTTGGTCAGGTTGCGGTCACGCATGTTGTCCTTGTGACGGACTAGCGTACGCCAGTATTCGTCAGACTGGCGGATGTACTCCGCAATGTGACCTTCAGCCAACACATCAGCAGTGCCGGTGTGCACCCTGCGGTACGCACCAAACTTGCTGTTGTTGATCATCATGCCGTTCATACACACTTTCACCATGCCGCCCAGGTTGAACCTGAAGGCATACTGCTTGTTGTATGAGTTCATGAAGTTGGCCGCCAGTTCAATATCCATATCAGCTTTGTAGTTGATGCGGAAAGAACCTGTGGCAATGTCACCGTTGTTGGAGCAACGATAGTCTTCACCAGTAATGACAAACCCAGCGTTGGTGATCTCGCTTCTCACACGGTTGATGACCTGTGTGTGAGAGATGGGGGTATAAGATTTGGTGCGCTCAGGTAGGGTGGCGCCTATAATGGTGGCATACGCGGGCATGCCCTTGATTGTTCTTTTCATGTTAGAACAGACTTAATTGTTGGTTTACTAAATGTGATGGTAATACAGGTGCTTTCTTCTCAATTTTGGCAATCTCATCATAGATTTTGTCCAGGTAGTACTTTTCATCCACGTCATACTCCTCCCAGGTTTTCTCTTGGAATTTGTTGAGTATGGTTTGGTGGACGTTGCCACTCTCCAGTTGCATGGTTCTTCCATCGGGGTTGGCTTTAAGCAGCTTACTTCCCCGTTTAGAATTGTAGTAGCGGACCAGTTTCTTGAGGGTCTCCTCCTTGTACTGTCCGTCCTCTACATGCTGTCTGATGAAATACCAGTCGCCTTTCAGCTTGGCACCTGCGCAGTAGTCATGAATGTCCCGGTTGTTTTGTACAAACTCCCTGGGATCTGTGCCATGTATAAAGTATGCATACCACGCCTTGGGTATGATAAGCATGCTTTTGTTCTTGTGCAGGGCCAGTTCGTCATATTCAAAGCGACCCTTGCACTTGGTCTTGCCGTCCTTATACACGGCTATGTAGTTGTTGACGTCTCCAATGATCATCTTGCTGTACTCCACCATCTCCAGTTGCAGGGAGGTCATCTCCTCCCATTCCTTGCAGACCTGGTAGAACAGCTCTTCATGTTCCTCGTCGATCAGAAACTCCAGACCATCGGTGTTCTGCATCAGCGGTTGTGCACCCGGTATGCGGGTGGCCAGCATCTCATAAAGCATGCTGAGCAACAACTGACCGTTGATGGTGATCTTGAACGTCAGCTCCGGGTCATACAGGAACGAGTGACGCTCCTTGCTGAGTCCATACGTGGCGTTCAGAATGATCTTGAACAGGTAGTTCAACGGGTTCTTCTTGTCATACTTCTTACGTTCCTCAAACATCCATTCATACAGCTCACAGAATTCTTCCTTGGGCAAATGCGCTGGACTCCACTTGTTTCTAATGGCCAGGTTAGGGTAGAAGCTGGTCACATCCGCAGATATAATCTTCTTGCCTTGCTTGGCTTCATAGATTCCTGAAGCGATGCAGCCATGCAGACCACCCAATGCGTAATCCGTAGGCACCTTGCGGTACATCATACGATAGCTGGGTCCTTTTTTCTTCTGCTCAATGTCCTCCACATCAGCGGTGTCAACGACCAGAGCTTTAAACCAGTTGTGCACGGCTATAAACTCTGGTGTCTCAAACTTGATGTACGGGAGCAGGATGTCACGGACCACCACCTGATCACGCGGGGTGCGCATGTTGCGGATCACCTTCTTGTCCATCCCTAGTTTCTCACTCAGGAAGTGCAGGAAGATCTCCTTAGATATCTTTGGCTCAGAGGCACTGTACAAACGCACGTCGTACTTACGGCTTAGCTCCGCCCGCAGGTTAATCTGCGAGACCATCACCTTTTCTCCCTTAGGATTGGTGAGGTTGAAGATGGCCTTGGTGCTTTGCACGTCGTTGATACAGTAGCTCACCACCATGTCAGTTGTCCCACGATCGCGGACAATTTCATAGTGCGGGTGAGGCATCTCTTCCACGTTGTGCCAGTCCATAGAGAACTGGATCCACTTCAGAGAACTGCTTTTGGCGCGGTTGTCCCAGTGGTTGAGCTTAAAGATATCCACACAAGGTATGGACAGCTTGAATTCTGGATAGTCAAGGAACTCGTTGTTGCGTGATTTGTTGATCACGGATTGTGCATACTGATAGATGACACTGGTGTAAACGTCAGCGTCCACATCCTTGCGGCAGAACATCTCCTGGTTGGCAAGAATATACTCAGTAATCTGGGCGTCAAACCCTAAGTTGTTGAAACCTAGATGCCAGTCACCTGCTGCGCGTGATTCCATGAGGAACTCCGTAAAGGAGCGCATGTCGTTGTGATAGGGGTCTACCACAAAGACTTTACGCTCCTCACTGTTCATGTCCTCAAAGACGGCAACAAAGCAATTGACAATGGTTTCATAGTCCATTATCCAGAACTTGCGCTGTCTCATGATTAACCTTCTTGCTCAGGTTGCTGGATAGACTCTACAGCTTGCTGTGGATTAGGAAACAACGTTTCAGCAATAACTGCTGCTTCATGGTTCACCACAAATCGGTCAATGAACGTGGTTATATCGGTCATGTTGTCCATGTAGTACTCCGTGAATGTGCTGAGGATACGACGCTCCTCAACAAAGCGGGGTTGTGCAGGGTTGCTGCCTTTGACCGGGATGTTCTCACCCTTGTCATTCAACTTGGGAAGCATGATAGGTTTCTCCACTGTGGTTTTGCCAATAATGGCAAGCACTTTGGTGGTTGGGTCATAGATCGCCTCTACAAATGGACAATCATTGGTAATTGGCATCAGACGGAATGTCTTGTGCCCGTACCAGTCGGTACTGTAAGCAAGCATGTTCTGCATAGCTGTTAGGGATTATTGGTTATTGATTCTTGATATACTTCGCGTTCTCTGTCATAGCCTTCACAGAGTTCGCCCACCTGGCGGATGAGGTCTTCATCCACATCCAGGATCTTGGCGTACTGTGAAAAGTATTTCTCAGGGAACAGAAAGCTTTCTATATATACCCACTCTGGCGTGTGTACACCATAATAGTCAGTAAGTATTTTCTTTGACTCCACGCTCATGCGGGAGTATTTACCTTCAAGGAAAGCATCTAGGTCTTCTCTGAAAGGGTTCATGTCAAACACATAAGCAACGAGGTCATCCTCAACCGGAACAACCTCTGTAAAATTCTTATGCGTGATGAGTACTTCGCGCTCAAAATCGCGCCATTCGTCAGTGTCTTCTTTCTCATACAAACACACCAGCTTGCGGTCGCCCACATCGCACACGCCCGGCCACGCCAGATAAGTCTGGTATGGCTTGGGGTGCTTTGATTTGTGGAATCCTAACAAGGGGTATAAGAATGTGTAAGACTTTTGAAAGTATTTTCTATAGATCTCTGAAATCATAGTGTTAACTCTTCATGGAGCAGGTACTGGAAGGGTAAGCTGAAGTCACGCTTTCTGAAATGGTAAGCTGCTTCGTTCAACTTCTCCCTGGTATCACTGATCCACTGGTTCAATTTTTCATCGCTCACCTTGATAGGTGCGATCTGCATGTAAGGGTCAATGACGATAAACCTGAACTCGATCTTCCATCCTGCATAATACTCTGGTCTGGAGAGGTACTGGTCTTCTACCAGCATCGCATACATCGCTGCCTGAATCCAGTAGCGGAAGTACTCTATGCTTTCAGAAAAACTGTTGAGGTCCTTGCCGGTCTTCTTCACGTCGTTGACGCGGATGACTTTGTTCTGCGGATCAAAGACTAGGTTGTCTATGAAACCACGCAAACCAAAAGGCAACGCCTCAGGAAAGCTAATGATCTCTTTCTCATTCTCTTTGGTAATACCATTGAAGCTGTCACCAAAGTAACCCATGCGGTCCATGACCGTAGGGTTGGAAGTGATCTTGTCCACCACGGCTTTACAGAAGTCATAGGTGTCCTGACTTACAACGATCTTGCCTTCCATGGTAGTGAGATATCTCCAGTATTCTTCATGACGGGAAGTGATCATTTTCTCCAGGCGCTGTGCATCTGTCTTCAAAGACTGGTACAGGTTAGCGTCACGCAGGATGTCCAGGATGGCATCGCCAAACTCAGCCAATTCTGTGCGGGTATCACCGTGCGCCTTTAGGTCTTTATGGTGCATCAACAATGTTTCCAACACCTTGCGGGGGTTGTCGCTGGGCGGTTCCTGTACAGAGAGCACGAACTGGTTGTCAAAATGAGTGGGGTGCAACAGCAGACAGTGAATGAGGCTGCCCTCGATCATGTTCTGGTCCATTGCATCATCTCGTTGCTTCAGCACATAATGCTGGTAAAACAGCGCAGGGCTGTATAATAGTCTGTTCAAACCTGAGTAAGACATCAGGAATGGTTTGCTGAAGAATTCTTCTTCTTTCTGAATACGCTCACTGAGGGCAGGTGGTGCCACGAACGATTTGGTAATTGATGATGCCATGTTAAAAACAGTTTTCCATATCCCGGTTGTAATAGCGGCCCAGGATGTTGCCGTTGTAGCTGTCGTTTTTCAAGACGTCAAGCTTGACTTGCCAGCTGAGTTCACAATACGTCAGGTATTTCTTGGAGCAACACAGCTCCAGGATTTCACGCTTGAAGTGTTTGTTACCCTGCTTACTGATGTCTGCGCTCAAGTCTTTAGAGGACCCGTGGTACAGCAACCAGTCTGATTCCTTGATCTCAACGCGAAACTTCTTGCGGGTTCCGGTGAGGCGCTTCTCAGTAGCTGATATCTTCTTCTTGCGGGAGTGATACAGGCTTTTCTTGCCGATGTAAAACCTACCTGTCTTCAGGTTAGTGATCTTATAGACAAAGCCGACAATGGCTTCATGGTTGGGAAGTTGGTGTACCTTGGTGATCTCTTCACCAGTGGGTACATAGGTCCAGTTGTTCATAAGGATAAGCGGTGTACAAATGTAGTTATGTTCTACAAAAAGTCTACAGGTCTACAACATTATTTCTTCTGCTTGGTAGGCGTTGATGGCACGATCAAGCACAGGCACCAGGTACTGCAGGGCTTTTTGTTTGCCATGCACCTTGATGATGTCGCTGATGTCTTTCTCCTGTGGCAGGTAGACATAAGGGATACCGTAGGTCTCCTTGTATTTTTGCATGCTGGCGATACCAGCCTGGTCAGAATCAAAGAGGGTGACGATTGCCTTGTAGTCTGCTTTGAATGCTTTGATCCTTTCTTCAGGGATCATCGTGTTCTCAGAGTCAGGGCAGATCACATCTACTTTGAGTAAAGGTAAACTCTGCAAGGCCATGCAATCTTTCAGACCGCTGGCGATTACCAGGAAGCGGTTGCCCTGCAGCTGGTCTTCACCTTGCAGGTAATCGCAGATCTTGATGAACTTGCGGGAGCGGTTGAGTGGCTGGTAGATCTTATAGAGAACACCTTCACTGGTATAGTACCCGTATATATTCTTATTGGTCACCACGAATTCCTGAACCTGGATGCCATCTTCCATGGTCTTACCCATGACGTAGCGCTCAATAGGGCGAACGTTGTAACGCTCCAGCAACTGGCTGGAAATGTTGTACGGGCTCCAGAATTCAGCATCAGCTTTATTCCAGCCCCTGGTCTTCACGTCCACAACCTTCCAGGCACTGTGCTCTACGATTTGTGTATCGCAGCGCTTGCCCGTCTTGAGGTAATCCGCATAGTCCTGCATAATGCGGCTTGCGGTTTCTGCAAAGGGCAGGTTCCAGACATGCATCATCATGTCAATGGCACTGCCGCCTTTACCCGTGCTGAAGCACTTGTAGCGGTAGGCTTCTGCATCCCTGTTGTAGTATATGAACATGGACGGAGTTTTGTCAGCAGGATTGAACATGCTGTGGATACGCACGCGCTGTCCTGATAGTGGCTGCAGTCCCAGGTAGGTCTCAAAGATCCAATGGCTGGGTACGGCATGCACATCATTTATAAAACTTCTGCTTGAAAACATAGTGAAAAGAAAAAAGGGGAGAGCTGTGACACTCTCCCCAGTTATTCATATGGGTAGGGATTAAGGCAACTGAAGGTCACCCAATCCACCGGCTGCTGGAGTTGTACCCAAACCACCGAGTGGATCCTGTCCGCCAAAGCTGCTCACGCTTTCTGCACCGCTTTCAGCACCTGTACGGCTCTTGTCAAGCAACACATACTTATCGCGGTCAAATGCAAGCAGATTCAAAGGCTGGCGGTCATCATTCTCAAGAGCTGAGAATGGGAACAATTTGCCTTCGTTCTTTGGGAAGAACATACGGTAGTTGGGTTTGTCATAGCCTTCCTGGAAATACTCCTGTCCACCAATGGTGAAGTAACCCCACAACTCTGGGTCAGTCAGGTATTTACCCACTACCTTTACATAATCCTCAATGGTCTCTGCTTCAACACCATCAGCGTTCATGCGGTCAAGCACACCCATTTGCTTAGCCAGGTTGTTCATCCAACGGAAGATCTGCTCATCGCGCTGAATGGTCTTACCCTGGTACTCATAGGTTGAGAAAGGATAGCGACCTGAACGCACGTTGGCGATCTGTCCGCGGTAGTTGCCAAGACTTGGGTTGTTCTTGTCAATGGCCACACCCTGGAAATCGTCACCACGGTCGGTGCCTTCCAGTAAGACGTTGATGCTGTAGGCTTCTGGATCATAAGGAGGTGTGTCCAACTTGATCTCTGCAATTCTACAGTAGTGAGTACCTGGTGTTAAGATCTTAGGTACTGATGAACCCGCATTGGGGTTAAAGGATGATGATTTAAACATACTGATTTGTGATTATTCTTTAATGAAAACTTTACTCCAGTCAACTGATATGTTGCCGTCTTTGTCAATTTTGGAAATCTCAATTTCCTGGTTACGCAAGTGCTCAGGGCGTGCACCGCAGTTTACTTCATCTGTGGTCTTGAAACTCAAGATGGTCTTGTCACCTTTGCGGTACAGATAACCAATGGCATCTGAGTGTGCAGCGGTGATGCTCTTGATACGACCGGTGAGTTGCAAGTCAAGGGCATTGAACTCTGTTCCGTTCTTCTCCAGGAGCGTGTCCTTCACGTGACCCAGCAGGATCACATGTGGAGCCAAGGTCTTGATGTAGGCAATGATCTTTTCAAACGCCTGGCGAAGGTATGGGTAACCTGCACCGTTGGGCATGTTGGTGATCGAGCCATACTTCTGCTTACCATCGGTAAACCAGTTCTTACCCATCGGGGTCTTGCTGTACAGCTCCTCTGCATACGGGATGCACATTTCTTCTAATGCGGTGATGGTGTCTACTGCAATGTACTTGTACGGTTTACCCTGCCCCAGGATCAGTGTACCAATCTTCACAATGTCTGTGATGCTGTGCGCCTTAAGCTTAATTGCATCCACATAGTCAGAACCGTTCTCCAGGTCTAAGATTAAACAATCATCCAGGTTGGCCAACAGGGTAGTCTTACCCACCTTGGGCTTACTGAAGATGACCATATTCTTAGGGTTTTGTGACACGGCTTTGATTTTCTTGGTTGGTAACACGAATTCTGGTTGCGGGACCGCTGGTGCAATCGCTTCTTTTTTCTCTGCTACTTTTTCTGCTGCCATACTTTACCTTTTTCAATTAATTGATTCAGCCATTTCTTGTTGCTTAAGGGTACGTTCTGCAAGACGCAGTACAGATCGCGGATGGTCATCTTGGTGTAATGATCATCTTCCATCTCACTGAACATCTCAGTATACTTGTCCTCACTTAACAGATCGTCCACCGTGGCGCTGAATAAATCCACTGCGGGTGCGTCTGTTAACGTTGTTGTCATATCTGGTACAAGGGCTTTGACGCTGGTCTTGTTTACCATCACTAATTTGGTTACGCGGACCACGTAGGTAGGTGTGGTCAGCTTGGCACCGGATGCTGTGGTCGTGACTTCTTTGTAGTCAGGATTGGTTCTCCAGTGTGGATCAAAAGGCAGGTGATATAACACCCTGAACCCTTCATGATAGTGGCCCTGTTCCCAATTGAACAGTTCACAATAGATGCCATCTTCATTGTTCAGCTCATTGGGAAAGAACCGCACGCATTCTTCGCGTGATGTACCCCCGCTGAACTCCTTACCCATGTAGCACAGCTTTGCGGAAAACTGAGGATTAGGGTTGGATGTTTTGTCAAACACAGATTGCCAGAACGGACGATACTCCGCGGTGATCTCTGTGATGTGCTTTTTTGCAGAGTCTGCTTGAAAACTACTCATACTTGTTAATTTACTTTCTTGGTTGTTGCATAGGAGCTTTGGCTTCTACGATGGTCATTAAAGCATACTCTGCTTTGTACCACTGAATGCCTGTATCTCCAAAACGGTTCTTGAGTACGTGCATGGCCAGCAGGTACTTGTCATCCGGCTGGATGATGTACTTGAGCGGACCGTACAAACTCAGGTTGTACTTGGCAGGACGGTTGTACGCGATCATGACGTCTGCGCATTGCAGCAGGTAGTCAGACCCGTATACGTCTGCTTCAGTGGGGTAGTTGCTAAGTGAACCAGGCTTCTGACGGTCAGGGTCATCGATCTCACGGTTCAGCTGTGTCAGTACAAGAAATGTGATGGGCAGCGCATTCTTCATTTCTGTCATCATGGTTGCCAGGTTTTGTAGTGTCATCTGGCGATTGGTCTCTGTACCACTCTGCTTGACCAGCAGGGTATGGTCCAGGGTGACCACGAATGGCTTCTTTACTTCCTTGTAAAAATCAATGAGTGCTTTACGCATCTCAATAACGGTCAACGGGGTGTCAATCACATAGTCCTGGCGGTGTCCTTGTGTAGCCACATAGTCCACCAGCTTCTTCATGTCACCCGCACTAAGCGGTGGCATGTCTGCATCGCCTGAGCTTTGCAAGTAACGGATGTTCATGCGATTGGCACTGGACAGCTCTCTGAGGGCAAGGTTACGGCCCAGCATTTCAAACTGAAAGTGCAGGACGGCAAAGTCCTGGTCCTTGTTGATGCGCTGTAGCTCGCGGGTCAGGGAGGCTGCGATCAGTGTCTTACCTACGCCGGGTCTAGCTGCTAGTACATACAACGATTGCCACTCAATTCCGTTAAGCCCTATGCTGTTGAAACCTTCCCATTGTGTTCTGAGTGATTTAACCTCACCCTTGGCACGGGAAGAAATATAGTCAAGGCCCTGTTGCATAATGTCAGTGTACCTCTTCCAGGGCGAACGAGAGGTGACAGATTTAGTAGAGCCAGTTGTGCTGGCCGGTGCTTCAAACATAAATATGGGACGGAAAAGAGGTTGCTAAAATAATAAATTTGTAGAGCAAAGACAAGTAAGCTCTACAGAAAAAACGTCATTGTTTATAACTTTTACCACACTACGGGAGTGTCCGTCAACAATGTGTTGACATCGTTGAAAATGTTGTTGCAGTCCCACTTTTGTTGCTTTTGATAAGCTGCAGAAGCAGGGTGTGAACATGTCAAGATGTGGTGGTGATCATCTACCATATCTGATAGAGCTTGTGCCTGCTTACCCATGAATACCCAAATGAGTGGACGGTCATTTTTGCTGAGCATGTCTATGAGGTACGCAATAAAAGGTTGCCAGATGTCAAAATGTTTACCTATCTTGCCTACCTCCGTTGTCAGTGCTGTATTTAACATCAGCACACCTTGATTAGCCCAGCGTACTAAACTGGGATCCGCAAGTTTCACGTCATGTTTGCCATCATATACGGTGTCATTCACCGCATGAAGCATATACCGTAGCGAAGCCTCCGGCTTGCCGGTATTACCACATGAGAACGCAATACCATCTGCTACTCCTAGCTGAGGGTATGGATCTTGCCCGATCATAATGACACGTAGTTTGTCAAGCGGACATTCCTGGAATGCCCTGAACACTTGCTTGAGTGGTGGTGTGAAACGTTTGTCTTCACCTACTGCCGCAGCCAATGTGACCAGGATATTCTTGAAGTCCTCTGACACCAGAAATCCTTTTAACACACTGTGCCAACCGGAGTCCTTGAGCATCTCAGACATTTTAGAGACCACCTCATCATGATTGATGTTGGGCATTTTTGATATAGACGTCATAATTTTAATGTTAGATTCAACTGTGTTTCTTATTACATTTGTAAATAATCTTATAGAGCAAAAAGTATGGAGCAGCAAAATCCAAACCCCATGTTGGAGATCATCGTACCTA
>Ga0315905_10001545_pt1 | contig 24726 bp, 19 predicted proteins | sample LakEriMetagenome_5_FD_203522 | JGI IMG/M metagenome (GOLD analysis project Ga0315905, IMG submission 203522) | Freshwater fungal communities from buoy surface, Lake Erie, Ohio, United States - Buoy 4 MA121 | ecosystem: Environmental > Aquatic > Freshwater > Lake | place: USA: Lake Erie, Ohio...
ACTCCCACGCGGAACTGCTGGGCAGGGTGACGGGGATACCAGGGGGGCGGGTCCTGCCCCCGGTTCGCATGCTGTTGGATGGCATGGAATATAGCCCCGCGGACCTGGAGGCGCACAAACGGATGCTGGGCCTGGGGAAGCAGCGTTCCATTGGGTGTGGGATGGAGGTTCCGTGGGAGAGAAAGGATTCCCAGGTTGAATCAGGGCCGGATGACTAGGTTTATCCGGACCCGGTCTCTGGATTGCAGGGAATGGTGGTGGAATGAATGAAGGGTTATGCGCCAGGGTGGCAGGTGCGTTTTTGCCAATGTGGTCTGACACGGGAGGCGGCGCAGACGGGGATGGTGCGGGCATGGGCCGCATCTTGGAAGAAGTACCTGTTGGGTTGGTGTCCCCAATGCCGATGGTTGCGATTTCTGGCGGTGGAGAGGAAGCCGGTTGATTAATCAACCCCGGAGGCCCAATCGGGCAGTGGGGCCTGGAACAATTCCCATTGGCAGGTCACAGGGTGGCGGAATTTGAGTTTCCAAGCGAAAAGGTGCAATGGGGATTGGTCTGTGGTGATGGTTTGGGTGTCACCCAGACCGCGGCCTGGCAGGTACAGGGTGTCGCCCAGGATGGGGAACCCCAGGTGCCATAAGTGGACGCGGATCTGATTGGTGCGGCCGGTGTTGGGGGTGACCCGCAGGAGTGCCGTGCCATCGGGTAAGCGGTTGAGGACCTGAAAAGCGGTGCTGGCAGGCAAACCGTTTTCCGGATCCACCACGCGGGAGCCACATTCGCCGGCGGTGGCGGATATGGGGGCCTCGCAGGAGAAAGTATCCCCGCAGGGGTGGCCCGTCACGCGGGCCAGGTAGGTCTTTTCCACCTCGCCGCGTTCGAAGGCGGGTTGCAGCACCTTGGCGAAAGCCCCCTTGCGGGTGAAGACGGCGAGGCCGGAGGTGTTGGCGTCGAGCCGGTGGGCGGGACGGGGTTTTTCAGGATCGTAGACCTCGCGAAGGATGGAGGCCAGGGTGTTGCGGTTGAACCGGCCGCTGGGGTGCATGGGGAGCGGGGCGGGCTTGTGGACGATGATCAGGGCCTCGTCCTCGTGGAGGATATCGATGGCCAGGTTAACATCGGGCTCGATTTGCGCCTGTTCGCGGGTGAAATAGCGCTCGCCGGGTTGCACGCGGTGTTCCGCCACGACGGGCTGGAATTGTTCGTTGACCATGTCGCCAGCCTGGATGCGGGCCAGCCAGTCCGGACGGCTGATGTGGTCGAACACGGCGCTGAGGAAATCGATGAGCGTGAAGCCGGCGAAGCGGGCGGGGATTTTCAGCGGGCGGAAGTTGTCCCTGGGGTGCTTGCCGGGCTGCTCCCGGGTGACATGGCGGAGTTTTTCCCGGTGCCGGGCCAGCGAGTCCTTCCTGGATTCCTCGGGTGACTTGTGGCACCGTGGGCAGGAGACGCCCTCCACGGTGCGGGGGTCGGCCATTTCAGCCGGGGAGAGGACGGCCTGGCAAGCGTAGCACATGCCCTGCCCCGATTCTCCCAAGTCGCCGGCAAGTCCAACCCGTTTGTCGAAGACAAAACATTCACCCTGGTAGTGATGGTTGCCGCATTCCTCAAAGTATTTGAGGATGCCGCCGTCGAGTTGGAAGACATTCTCGAAGCCCTGGTTGATCATGTAGGGGGCCGCCTTCTCACAGCGGATGCCGCCGGTGCAAAAAGTGACGATGGGCTGATCCTTTGGTAGTGGTTGAAGGCGGGCGGTGGCGGCCGGGAAATCGCGGAAGGTGCGCACGCCAATGGGGATGGCGCCCTGGAACGTGCCCAGGTTGACCTCGTAGTCGTTGCGGGTGTCGAGGAGCGTGACAGGCTTGCCCTCGTCGAGCCATCGCTTCAATTCTTTGGCGCTGAGACGGGGGGCGGGTTTGTTGACCGGGTCGATCCCCTCCACGCCGAAGGAGATGATTTCCTTTTTGATTTTGACCAGCATGCGTGAGAAAGGCTGCTCCTCGCTGAGACTGATTTTGGGGGTGAGGCCCCCGAGGCCGGGGACCGCGCGGAGGAGGGTGACGAGTTGGTCGATCCGTTCGGCCGGGCCGGCCACGAACAGGTTGATACCCTCGGTGCTGAGGAGAATGGTGCCCTTCAGGCTCCAGTCCCTGCAGACCTGGCGCAGGTGATCGCGCAGGCCCTTGAGGTTTTCCAGCGGGGCGAACAGGTAGGTGGAGATGTTGGTGACGGTTGGCTGGACGGTGGACACGAAAAGACTCCAAACGGATCGTCATGGCTTATTTTAAAGCATGCCGAGTGACTGCCCATCCCGGACGGAATCCAACGAAATTTGCCGGGGAATCCATTGGATTCATTTGTTTGCCTGTTTTTTTCCGGATTTCCGGAGCGCCTTGTTTTCAGCCACCCGGGCTTTCACCAGCTTGCGTACCACGGTGGCGGGGAGGCCCTTGCCCGGCACAAAACGGACGGTTCCGGAACTTGTGTCGTATTTCCCGAGCAGGCCGGGGAGGGATTTCACGATGCCGGAGCTCATCAGGTAGAGGGCGCAGTGTTTGGTGGTGGCGCCCATGGCCACGAGCATCCGGCCATCCAGCCGGAAGGCGGGCAGGCCGTAGCTGACGCATTCTTCCGCATGGGGTGCGGCGGAAAGGATGAGCTTGCGCAGGCGCTCGAGTTCGAGCCGCTGGTCGGGGGGTAGTTTTGCCAGGTAAGCGTCCTGGTTGGAGGACTTGGCAGGCATTGGGTTCTCCTGGAGCGAGGGGGGCCTGAATCCTGGTTTTTTTAGAAAAAACGCAGGTGAACCTCCCCGCCGCGCACCGGGAAAGAAATTTTGGGAAAATAGCGTAAGGAAACCGGCTATGGCCCGCTTGGCTGGATAGTAGAGGGGAAGCGATGGCTGAAAGCAAGGATAACCTGGAGCAGATTCAGAAACATGCGCCGGCGCTGGTGCATTGGGCGACCACCCAAATGCCGGCTTGGCTTGGGGCCAAGCTGGACCCGGAGGACCTGGTCCAGCAAACCCTGCTGGAATCTGTGCGGGGTGGTGGGCGTCTGGCCGGGAAGCCTGAGCGGGAGGTGCTGGCCTACCTGCGGCGGGCATTGATCAACAACCTGATCGACGCGGCCCGGAAATACGCTCCGTCACGGGGCGAGGTGTCCTCGGGTGGGGTAGGGGACTCCTCCCGGGGACCTGGGGACTGGTTGGCGGCACCGGATACATCGCCCAGTGAGCGGTACGCGAAACGGGAGCGCGCAGCCCAGTTGACGGAGGGACTGACCCGTTTGCCCGAGGCCCAGCGTCTGGCGGTGGAGATGCGGTACCTGCGGGGGGCCAAGGTTGCGGAAATCGCCAAAAGCATGGGGAAAACCGAGGGGGCGGTTGCGGCGCTATTGCATCGGGCGGTTACCGCGCTGAAGTTGGACCTGCACCATTTGGGGGAGTAGCCATGCGTCGCCGGCGGGATAGCTAATGGGCGATCAGGATACTGAAAGGCGGCCTGGCGTGGATATTACCCCCGCCTTGACCTCCCAAGGGCGTGAGGATGCCCTAGGGGAGGGGATCGCGATCGTTTTGCGTGTTGAGGAAACGGGGCACGCCAAGATTCTCACCGATTGGCTGGCATGCCACCCGGACCTGGCTGGTGAACTTGCGGGTTTTCTGGCGGCCCAAAGGGGAATCCAATCGATTTCGAGACGTTTGGTTTCCGACCAGGCCGAGACGGTGGACGATCTGGACCTCGACTTGAACCCAAGCATGCGGAAGCTTGGAGGCCTTGAACTGGGCGAGGAGCTGGACCGGGGAGGCATGGGGGTGGTGTACCGCGCCTACGACCCTGTCCTGAAGCGTGATGTGGCGGTGAAACGGGTGCTGTCTGGTGCCTTCACCACAGCGGAGGAGCGCGCCCGGTTCCGTTTTGAAGCCGAAGCGGCCGCCGGGCTGAGCCATCCCGCGGTGGTGCCGATCCACTCCTTTGGCGAGGAGGCGGGAGGTCCCTATCTGGTGATGGCGCTGATGGAGGGGGGATCTCTCGCGAAAAAAATCCGGGATCGGGGGCCGAATAACCCGTTTTCGCCGCCCGAGGCGGCAAATCTGATTCGGGAGGTGGCGCAAGGGGTGCACCACGCCCACCAGCATGGATTGCTACACCGGGATTTGAAGCCGGCGAACATTCTTTTTGACGCGGGAAGCCGACCTCGCATCGCTGACTTCGGGCTGGCGCTCACTTTGGAGGCCACCTTCAGCCTGAGCTTGGGTGGATCTGTGGCTGGGACTGCGGCCTACATGTCCCCCGAGCAGATTGAAGGGGGCAAGAGCCTGACCACCGCCGTAGATATTCATGCCCTGGGTGTGATCCTGTATGAGTTGTTGGCGGGACAGCCGCCTTTCGGCCGCGAAGAATGGCTGGTGACCCTGCAGCGGGTTCGTGACGAGGAGGCGCCGGGATTGCGGGAGAGGCGACCGGAGGTGCCGCGGGACCTCGAGACGATCTGCCTGCGGTGCCTGGAAAAGGATCCGGCGGACCGGTACCCCTCGGCACAGGCCCTGGCGGAGGACTTGGATCGTTTTTTGCAGGGGGAACCGCTGGCCTATCGTCGCCCCGGCTGGTTTGTGGGACTGTCGCGCGTGTTGGCGCGCCGGCGCTTGACCAGTTCGATGGCGTCTTGGCCCGGATGTTATTTCGCGGCTGTTTTGGTGCTGTTGACCCATGGCGTGGTCGAGTGGTTGGTGCTGGCCGGCCATGGGGACGGGTGGGCTTATGCGGCGCTGGGAATCAACCTCGCAGGGTGGCTGGGGCTTTATTGCTGGTATTTGTTGTCCCGGATGCAGTCGCTAACCGCCGTGGAACGCCTGAGCGCCGGGGTGCAATTTGGAACGATGCTGGCGTGCTTGGCTTTGGTTTCCGGGGTGGTGGCAAATCACGGGTGGGAGGTGCTTCCGTTTTATCCTCCCCTGACGGCCGTGCTGGGCTTGGGCCTTTTCGCGCACGGGGCCACGCACTGGGGATGGTTTTATTTCATGGGCGTGGTGCTGATGCTGGTTGCCCTTTTTATGCCTTTGTTTTCGGCCAGCACCTGGCCGGTGATCCACGGACTGGCGGTGGCGGCAATCCTAGTCCGGATCGGGGGCAGGTTGCACGAGTTTGATCAGGAGAGCCGGACAATGGGTGGCGGATTTGTCCCGGATGCCCGGGGGCCGGGCAAGGGCGAACGAGCCTGAAAACAAGGCAGTGTAAAACCTCAAAAACAGGAATCAGTCCTGTTGGATGGGGACTCCCTGCCTGATGCGGGATTTTGATGGAAGGTGGCTGGGCCACCTTGGGTGATGGATTGGGAAAGGGCCTTGGGGCCCAAGGAAACTTCACAGCCCACCTGGCGTGGGGAAGGGGGAACCATGTGCTATTCGGCAGAGGCGAGTTTCGGGTCAGGTGCCCTGCTGCTTGGGGCGGGAGCCTGGTGCGCACGAACCGCCGCCATAAAGTCCCCTTGGTTCTGGCCATTCGCCGTGGTTCCGGCGCTGTTCGGGGTGCAGCAGTGCACCGAGGGATTTGTCTGGCTTGGAATCCACGGGGAAAAACCGTTGTTGGTGGAGGTGTCATCACGGATTTACCTGTTGTTTGCCATCGCCTTTTGGCCGTTTTGGTATTCCTTCGCGGCCTGGAAAATGGAGGTTGATCCTCGCAAGAAGAGTTTTCTGGGGTTCTGGATGGGGATGAGCCTGATCTGGGTATTGGCCTACCTGATGGCCATCCGGGGGGACGCCGGAGTGCCTATCGCCTGCGAATCGGGGCATTCGGTGCGCTACAACTATTCGGATTCCGGCGGCCTGTGGAAGACGGGGGTGTCAAAATGGATTTTCAGGATTGTCTATCTGGTGACGGCCATCCTTCCGGTTTTGGTCATAACACACCGGAAGCTTCTGCTGGCTCCAGCCATAGGTGCTTCGGTAACAGCGTTTGCCGCTGCCCTTTATTATGACCACGCGTTCACCTCGGTCTGGTGCCTGTGGTCAGCGTTGGTGTCGGCACTGATCGCCCGATCGGTTTGGCTGGCTCCGGCCAAGGCGGAGGACTTATATCTGAAGGAGTCCAAGTTTCGCGCCACGGGGGCTCTTTGTGGGAGTGTGTGATTTCTGCTGGAAAAGCGCTGGATTACCAATAGTTTGGCGCACCCTGCGCCTATATCAGTAATCCGTCAGGTTTTTCGGGGGGAATGAGGCCCGGAGGGCGTTGAGGACGGCGAGGACATCGATGAGTTCCTGCGTGACGGCGCCGGCGACTGGGGAGAGGATGCCGGCGGCGGCCAGGCCCATGCCCAGGATGCTGACCAGCATGCCCCCGACGGCGCTTTGCAGGGCGATGGAGCGCATGCGCATGCCGATGTGGAGCAACTCATCCACCCGCTCGAGCGAGCTGTCGAGGATTACCACGCCGGCGGCCTCGGAAGTGACCTCGCTGCCCTGGCCGAAGCCGATGCCGACGGTGGCGGCAGTGAGGGCCGGGGCATCGTTGATGCCGTCCCCCATGTACAGGGTGTTGGCTTTGGCTGTTTCGGCGCGGACAAGGGCGAGTTTCTGCTCGGGGCTTTGGTTGGCGTGCACCTCGGTGATGCCGACCTTTTCGGCCAGGTAGCGGACCTCGCTCTCGCGGTCGCCGGAGACGATGAGCGCCCGGGTGATGCGATGGCAGGGGCGCAGGTGGCGGATGAAGGATTTGCCCTCTGCGCGGGGCTCGTCGCGGAAGCGGAAGGTGGCCAGGTACTCGCCGTCGCGCAGGGCGACGCATTCGAGGCCACCCTCCGTGGGCGGGAGGAGCTCCAGCATCTCCGGGAAGGATTTGGCGAGTTTTTTGCGGCTGGTCACCTGGTAGGTGTTGCCATCGATCATGCCGCGGAGGCCTTCCCCCGGTTTCTCGCTGACCTCCACCGCCTCGGAAAGGGGAATCCGGGCTGCCGCGGCGGCCTGGACCATGGCGGCCGCCAGCGGATGGCGCGAATAGCGCTCGAGACTGGCGATACCGGCCAACGCCTCCTCGGGTGTGTGACCCGCGGCAGGGAGGGTTTCGACCAGTCTCGGCTCGCCGTATGTGAGGGTGCCGGTCTTGTCGAAAATGGCTACCCGGCAGGTGGCAATTTTTTCAAGGGCCACAGGGTCCTTGATGATGATGCCCCGGCGGGCGGCGAGCGAAATGGAGCCAATGATCGCGACCGGAATGCCGATCAGCAGCGGGCAGGGTGTGGCGACGACCAGCACGGCCAGGAAGCGGGTCAGGTCGCCAGATTGCAGCCAGGCCAGCAGGGCGATGGCGACGGCGACGGGCGTGTAGACGGCCCCGAGTTGGTCGCCCAGGCGGCGGATAGCCGGACGGGCCTGCTCGGATTCCCGCATGACCTGCATGATCTTGGCGTAGCGGGAGTCGACCGCTTTCCGGTCGGCGCGGATGGTGAGGGCCCCCTCCCCGTTGACAGCGCCGGAAAGAACACCGGCACCGGCCGCCTTGGGCAGCATGTAGGGCTCGCCTGTGAGGTAGGATTCGTTCATGGTGCTGTGGCCGTCGAGCACCGTGCCATCGACGGGGCAGGTCTCGTGGGGGAAGACGACCAGGTTGTCGCCGACCTCGACCTCGTCGAGGGGGATATCGCCAAAAGTCTGGCCGGTTTTCTTGTGGGCGACCGCGGGGAGGCGTTTTGCCAGGGCTTCCAGCGCGAAGGAGGCTCGTCGGACCGCGTAGGCCTCCAAAGCTTGCCCGCCTGAAAGCATGAGGACCACCAGGCTTCCGGCGAGGTATTCGCCCAGGATCATCGAGGTGATGATGGAAATCCCGGCAAGCAAATCCGAATTGAATTCCCCCTTGGCCAGGTGGAAAGCGAGATCCGCCACCAACGGCAAGCCGGCGACCAGCACCGCCCACAGGGGCAGCCAAGCCGCCTTGATTCCAAAGATCGGGGCCAACGGGAAAATATAGGCCAGCGTTAGGTGCAGCAGGATCCCTGCCAAGGCTATGGAAGCAATGATCCATTCCCGTTGCAATCCGGGGCTGGGTTTGGGGCTTGGTGCGGACACGATGAATCCTGTTTCGACCTTGGGTATGCCAACAGTATAACTCTTGGCTTAGAGTGAAGGGTCGGGATGGCCGGGCTTGGCCACTGCCCGGGATGGCGCGGGGGCCAAGGGATTCATGTTCAAGCATTTGGAACTGGCGCGGCCGCTGGCCGTGTTTGACCTGGAAACCACAGGCACGAACCCTGAGCGCGACCGGATTGTGGAAATCAGCGTGGTGAAGGTTTCGCCGGGTGGGGGCGTGGAAACCAAAACCCGCCGGGTCAATCCCGGGATTCCGATCCCCAAGGCGGCGACGGCGGTGCATGGCATTTCCGACGCGGATGTTGCCGGGGAACCGCTTTTCCGACAACTGGCGAAGGGGTTGGCGCAGTTTTTGGAGGGATGCGACCTGTGCGGGTACAACATCCGCCGTTTTGACCTGCCCTTCCTGAACGCCGAGTTTGTGCGTTCGGGTGTGGAATTCACGGTGGTGGGACGGGCGATTCTGGACGCGATGGAAATTTTCCACAGGGAGGAGCCCCGGGACCTGACCGGTGCGGTGCGCTTCTACCTGGAGGAGGCCCATGCCGGGGCACATGGGGCCGAGGCGGATGCGATGGCCACGGCAAGGGTGCTGGACGCGATGACAGGCCTGTACGCCCACCTGCCCAAGGGGGTGGATGCGCTGGACAAGTCGATGCGATTTCCCAACCAGATGGATGTGGCCGGGAATTTTGAGAGCGTGCGGGGGAAGGCTCGGTTCACCTTCGGGAAGCACCAGGGCAAATACCTGGCCGATGTGGTGAGGGATGACCCCGGCTACCTGAGCTGGATACTGGATGGGAGTTTCCTGGATGACACCAAGTCGATCATCCGCCAAGCGATGCAGCCGGACCTGTTTTCGGCACCCAGGGAAGGAGGGGAAGACGGAGCCTCAGGTGGGTAGGCCCAGTGCCCTGCGCTTTTCGTGCAGAAACGCCAGGTGGTGGTCCAGGTGGCGGATGGGTTGGAGCAGCAACTGGCGCAGGGAAACCGCGCCGGTTTCAGTGTGGATGGCGACGCGCTGCCAGGATGGGGCCGGTTGACGGCGGAGAACACGCCCCATGTGGGTGCGGAGGGCGCTGAAAAGGGCCAGCTCCTCAGAGAGCACCAGATCCTGGTAGCCGATGCGTTCGGGGTAATGCCGCTCATCCACGCCCATGAGCAGTGGTTTGTCGAGGGCGATCGTTCGCTCCATGCGCTCGGTGAAAAAAATCTCGGCCCCCGCCAGGTGGGCAACCAACTCCAGGGGGCTCCATTTTCCCTGGACGGGTCGCAGGCGCGCTTGCTCCTGTGTGATGCCTTCAACCGCCTTGGCCAGTTTGGCGACGCCCTGCTCGTAGAGGGTGATCAACCGGTCCACGGGAAAGGATTCATCGTCGCGCTGCATGGCGCCCATGTAGCCGGGGTCGCCTGAAAAGGTGCTCATTGGGGGTCCACCAGTAATTTCCCTTCACTGACCACCACCGCCTGACCCCCGAGAATCACGCGGTTTTGTGCCAGGCGCATGGTGACGATACCGCCCCGACGGGAGGCCTGGTAGCCAACCAAAGCCTGTTTTCCGGTTTTTTTAGACCAGTATTCCGCCAGGCAGCAATGGGCCGAACCCGTGACCGGATCCTCATCGACTCCCACGGCGGGGGCGAAGAAGCGGGAGACACAATCAAAATCCGGGTGGTCGGATGCGGCGGTGGCAATCACTCCGCGGCATGGGATGGTGCCCAGCAGCTTGAGGTCAGGTCGCAAGTCGCGCAAGGCATGTTCGTTGGGCAATTCGACCAGGTAGTCCATGCTGTTCTTGCCGACATGGGTTGGTGTGGTTGCGAGCGCCTGGATCAAGTTTGGCGGGGCGGGGCACGGGGCTTGTGGCAGCACCGGGAAATCGAGTTCGAATTGTGATCCTTGTCTGTTGACCCGCAATTCGCCGCTTCGGGTCTGGAACCGGACCGGGCCATTGGCGGGCCAAAGGTTCAGATGGTCGAGGGCCTTGGCGGCGGCGAGGGTGGCATGGCCGCAGAGATCCACCTCGACTGCGGGTGTGAACCAGCGCAGGTGGCTACCGGAATCGGTTGGGACCAGGAAGGCTGTTTCGGCATGGTTCATTTCCATGGCGACATTTTGCAGCCATACATCGGATGGCCAGCGGTCGAGCGGGACAACGGCGGCAGGGTTACCATGGAACGGCTGGCTGGTGAAGGCATCCACCACCAGTAAGGGTTGGGGCATGGGGTGTGTCTCGCGACGGTTGCCGGGGTATTCGCCCGTGGGTGGCGCACCAGCCCCATGGTAACGGGTGTTCGACCTTTCAACCGGAATAACCGGAAAGAACCGATCCCCTTGCCTGGATTGACGGGGGGTGGCCCGGAGCGCCGGGAATCCAGTTGGGCAAAAGCCTGATTTAATGCGGGTTGACCAATCAGTGCCGGGGGAAGGTTCCGCCCATGAATCCGATCATTTTCGCCATGCGGCACCCCATCACCATGATGATGCTGGTGGTGGCGCTGATCGGCGGGGGTAGCCTGGCGCTTTCCAAGATGCGGGTGGACATATTTCCCCCGCTGAACCTGCCGCGCATTTACGTGTACCTGCAGTATGGCGGCATGAGCCCCTCCCAAATGGAGGGACTGATCGTCAACCAATTCGAGCTGATGTTCCAGTATGTGGACGGTGTCTCGCAGGTGGAGTCGCACTCCATCCAGCAGGTGGCGATGGTGAAGCTTTCGTTTTTCCCGGGGACGGACATGGGTTTGGCGATGGCGCAGGTGAGCGCCTGCGCGGCCCGGGCCATGTCGCAGATGCCGATCGGAACGCTTCCGCCGCTGGTGATCCGGATGGACGAGGGCAGCGTGCCTGTGGGTTATCTGGTGCTGGAGAGCGAGTCGACGCCGCTGGGCAAGGTGGGTGACCTGGCCAACAACTATATCCGTCCGCTGGTGCAGAAGAATGTTCCGGGGACCATCGGCACACCGCCGTTCGGGCCGAATGTCCGCTCGATTTTGGTGAATGTGGACCCGGACAAACTGCGGAACTACAACCTGAATCCGCAGGATGTGGTGCAGGCGCTGATGCGCGGCAATGTGGTGATACCGGCGGGCAACCTGTACATGCGGGACCTGATGCCGCTGGTTCCCACCAACGCGCTGGTGAAGAACATCCAGGAGATGGGGGAAATACCCCTGAAGCTGGGGGCGAATGTGTATATCCGGGATGTGGCGACCATCTCGGACTCGACGGATGTGAACTATGGCTACGCGCTGGTGAACGGCCGCAAGTCTGTTTACCTGCCCATCTTGAAGAAGGACACCGCCAGCACGCTGGATGTGGTGGCGAACATCCACGCGGCGATGCCGGCTTTCCGCGATGTGCTTCCCAAGGATGTGAGGATCAATTTCGAGTTTGATGAGTCGCCCACCGTGGTGACGGCCATCAAGAGCGTGGGTACGGAGGGGATCATCGGGGCGGCGTTGACCGGGCTGATGATCATGCTGTTTCTGGGGGACTGGCGCAGCGTGATCGTGGTGGTTTCGAACATCCCGCTGGCGCTGATGGGGTCGCTGTTCGGCCTGTACATCACCGGCAACAGCATCAACATCATGTCGCTGGGCGGTCTGGCGCTGGCGATCGGCATTCTGGTGGATGAGGCGACCGTGGAGGTGGAGAACATCCACGCGCAATTCCACGGGGGTGCGACGCTTGCCCGGGCGGTTCGGCGGGGCAACAGCATCACCGCGGTGGCCCGGCTTCTGGCCCTTGCCTGCATTTTGTCGGTATTCATCCCCGCGTTCATCATGGAAGACCCGCTGCGGGCGCTGTTCATGCCGCTGGCGCTGGGGGTGGGTTTCGCGATGATCAGCTCGTACCTGCTCTCGAGCACCTTTGTGCCGGTGATGGCGGTGTGGCTTTTGAAGCTGAATCCCGAACATGTCGGCAAGAAGGGACTGTTTGACAAGGTTGAGGCCGCCTACGAGCGATTTGTGGGCGGGGTGGTTGCCTTGCGATACCTGGTGGTACCCGCCTACCTGGGTGTGGTGACGCTGATCCTGGTGGTGGCGGGCTCACGGCTTGGGACCGAGCTTTTTCCGCAGATCGATTCGGGGCAATTTGTGCTGAGGTTCCGGCCGCCGCCGGGGACCAACTTCGAGGTGACCCGGCAGATGGGGCAGAAGGCGCTGGAGATCATCGAGCGCGAGGCGGGGAAGGACCAGATTGACATCAGCATCGGTTTCGCCGGGCAAATCGCGCCCTATTTCGGTTTGAACAACATGATCCTGCTGATGCGCGGCCCGGATGACGGCATGCTGCGTGTGGCCTTCAGGGAGGGGAGCGGGATTGAGCTGGATGAATTCCGCGAGAAAATGCGGAAAAAGTTGCCGGAGGAGATCGCCCCGTGGCTGGCCGGTGTGATGGTGTCGCGGGGTGTGCCGAAGGCGGAGGCGGACGCGCGGTCGAAAGAGATCAGCTTCGGATTCGAGCCGGGAGACATGGTCAGCAATGTGATGAGCTTCGGCTCACCGACGCCCCTTGAGATTGTGGTGTATGGACCGAACCTGGCGGATGTGCGGGAGCACGCGACCCGAATCCGCGACAACATGGCGAAGATCGGCTGCCTGCGGGATGTGCAGTTCCACCAGACCCTGGATTACCCGTCCGTGGATGTGACCATCAACCGAGAGAAGGCCGGTCTTTCGGGTGTGGATGTGCAGAACATCGGCGACTCGGTGCTGGTGGCGACGAATTCGAGCCGTTATGTGGCCCTGAATTACTGGCAAGACCAGAAGACCGGTTTTGATTACCAGGTGGAGGTGCTGGTGCCCACTCAGCGGATGACTTCGACCCTGGATGTGGAGAATCTGCCGCTGAGGATGGTGAATCCGGTTTTGAATCTGATGGTGCGGGATGTGGCGGATGTGAAGGCAGGGGTGATTCCCGGACAGATCGACCGGACCTCGTCGCAGCGGTACATCAGCATATCGGCCAATCTGGAGGGAGCGGACCTTGGAACCGCCTCGCGGCTGGTGGAAAAGGCGGTGGCAGATGCCGGGCAGTCCCCCAAGGGAGTGCGTTTGATGACCCGCGGCCAGACCGGAACGATGAATGACATGTTCCGGTCGCTCGGAATCGGGTTGGGGATCGCTGTGGCGGTGATCTTGGTGCTCTTGACGGCCTACTTCCAGGCGCCCCGGCTGGCGTTGACATCGATCGCGGCGGTTCCGGGCGTGATCTCGGGTGTGGTGCTGGCGCTGGTGCTGACGCACACCACCTTGAACATCGAATCCTTTATGGGGTCGATCATGTGCATCGGGGTTTCGGTATCGAACTCGGTGATGATGGTGACCTTCATGAATGACCGCTGGCTGGAGGGAATGGCTGTGCGGGAGGCGGCGGTGAAGGGTGCCGCCGGGCGGTTGAGGCCGATCATCATGACCGCCTGCGCGATGACCATCGGGATGCTGCCAATGGCATTGGCCCTGGAGGAGGGATCCCAGATGCAGGCGCCGCTTGGCCGGGCGGTGATCGGCGGGCTGGTTTTCTCGACCTTTTCCACATTACTGGTGCTGCCTGCGGTTTTCAGCCTGATGTTGGGTAACCGGAAGCCTGTGTCGGTATCGATCGACCCGGATGATCCGGATGGTCTGACTTTCGACGGCGGGGACAAGTTGTCCGGGCATGCCGGGCATGTCGGCCATAAGGAGGGGGGACAATGAGGCGCTCCATTCGAAAAGCGATCTCCTTGGCGGGGCTGCTGCTTGCGGGCGTTGCCGGTTGCGGCAAAAAATCCGAACCCGCCCCGGCCGCGCCCACCATGCCCACAGTGACCCTGACGCATCCTGCAAAACGCGACATTTTGCGGGTGGTGGGGCAGCCGGCTTTTGTGAACGCGTATGAACAAACCTCGGTATTTCCAAAGCTGACCGGGTTCATCGAGAAATGGAATGTGGATATTGGGGACAAGGTCAAGAAGGACCAGGTGCTCGCGACGCTGTTCATCCCTGAACTGGTGGAAGAGCACCGGCTGAAAAAGGCCAAGGTGGAACTGGACCGCGTGTTGGTGGACCAGTCCCGCAAGTTGGTGGATGCCGCCGATGGAACCCTGCGGGCGGCGGTGGCCAGGGTGGGACAGGCCCGGGCCGATGTGGGGAAATTCGAGGCCGAGGTTGTCCGCTGGCAATCGGAAGTGAAACGGTTGACCGGGCTGGTGGAACAACGGGTGGTAGACAAGCAGATTCTGGATGAATCGACCCGGCAACTGCGGTCGAACGAGGCGGCCCGGGACGCGGCATTGTCGGCGGTTTTGGTGGCGGAGGCGCAGCGTGTGGCGCGGGATGCCGACCTGGCTAAGGCGAAGGTGGATGTGCAGGCGGCCGAAGCGCAGGTGAAGGTTTCGGACGCGGATGAGAAACGGGTCTCGGCCCTGGTGGGGTATATCGAGCTGAAGTCTCCTTTTGACGGGATTGTGGTGCTGCGCAACGCCAACCGGGGAGATTTCACGCAGGGAGTGTCTGGAGACCAGACGGCGAACAAATATTCACCGCAGCAAAGTTCGCAGAACGCCGCGCCGGTCTTCGCGGTGGCACGCACCGATGTGGTGCGGGTGTTTGTGGATGTGCCCGAGCAGGATGCCAATTATGTCTCGACCGGCACGCCGGCGGAGGTGCGGCTGGAGGCGTTCAACGACCTGATCCTTCCCTCGAAGGTGGCGAGAACATCGTGGGCCCTGAATCTGCAAACGCGTACCCTGCGGGCCGAGATTGACCTGGAGAATATTGACGCCAAATTGCTGCCGGGGATGTATGCCTACGGCTATGTGAAGATCAGGCGGAATGGCGTGCTGGCCATTCCCGCCACCTGCGTGACCAAGCGGGGCGAGGACCGGGTGGTTTTCCTGAACCAGAATGGGAAGGCCCGTCAGGCCCGTGTGCGTCTTGGGCCGAGTGATGGCACCTGGGTGGAACTGGTCGGCCTTGAAAAGGATGGAAAATTCGCGCCGGGAGACCCCGGGCTGGAATTGATGGCGGGAGATCTGGATGAACTGCAGGAAGGGCAGGAGGTGAAGATTGTCCGGCCCGAGAAGGACGGGGCCAAGGTCAAGGAATGATCGGCGCCACCTGAAGCTCCAGGGGGATCGTGCAGGTTTGATTGGCGCAGGGCAGGCCGGTTACTGGTGGCAGGTCGAACGGCCTGTCGGTGTCGATATCGAGGATGTTGCCGGCGAGCCGCTGGCAGGCCAACACCTCGGCGGGATAGCCCACCGAGCGGAACAGGGAAAACTGGGCGCGGTTGTAATCCTGCACCGACTGGAAGTAATTCTTGTAGGCGCCATCCAATTGACTTAGCGCGGCGACCACCTCCTGGGGGCGGTTGACCAGGTTCAACACATCGCCAAAACGGGTGGTTTGCCCCATTCCCTTGAGGTTCCCCTCGAAGCTTGTCAGCGCATTGCGGAGGCCGGTGTCCGCCAGGCCCACCCGCACGGTGGCGGAGCGCAATTGGGCATGTGTCTTGGCCACCTCGGCGGCGACGCGATCCTGAACCTGGAAGAGATCGATCAGGGCCTGGTACCTTTGGGCATCCCGCTCCTTGATGAGGGCCCGGTTGCCCAGCCCGAAATTTTTCAATTCCCAAAGCACGGCGGCGTTGACATCGAATCGGCTGCCCCAGTCCATGCTGCTGTTGGGGCCCGAACCGGCCGCGCCGGTGATGAGGGGATTGCCGTTGCCGTTGGCTCCGCTGTTGCCCTGCAGCACCAGGCTGGGGATGAGGGGGCGCATCTTTTCCTGCTTGAGGCGCACCAAGGTGGCCTGCACAAACGCCTGGGAAGCCGCGAGTTCGGGGCGATTGGTGAGGCCAACGGGGATGAGGTGGTCCACCTCCTGGCTGGGGGAGATCAGCAGGGTGGCCATGTGCGGCGGTTCGGTGGGAACCATGTTGGCGGTGGGATTGAGGCGGAGCAACCTTGCCAGTTCGGCGCTGGAGACCAGCCAGTCTTCCCGGGCCTTGACGGCCACCTCTTCCAGGTCTGCCAACAGGGTGCGGGCGCGGTCGGTCTCGATGGGGGCGGAAAGGCCGGCGCCCAAACTCTCGACACGACGGACCAGTTCGCGTCCCTTGAACACCGTGTCCACAGCCCCCGCCATGCGACCCCTGGCCTGCTGGACATTGAAGTAGGCGATGGCGACCTCCATGAGGGCATCGTTCTTCGCGGCCTGCACCTCGAGGCGTTTGGCCCGCAGCACTTGCTTGGTGGCCAATGGGGTGTAGATGGCGTCGGTGGTGGCGAAGATGGCCTGAACGCCGGGACCCAGTGTTATAGCCTGACGGCTGTTGCTGTAAGGGAAGCCACTTGACGGTGCAGGGTAAAGTCCATCGTGGCGGTAGTAGTCAATACCTGCGTATATATTGGGCAACCAGAGGACATGGGCCTTCTCGTATTCGGCGGCGGCGACCGCTTCGGCCGCCTTGGCCGCATCGATAATAAGGGGCCTTGCGTCAGACAGTTGCAGGGCGGTTGGCAGGTTGATGGGGATGGGCAGGGTGTCGGTGGGGGTGTTGTCCTGCCGGAATTCGGTAGGAGCCGAGGTGTTGGCGGCCTTGGGGCCCTCCAGAATTTCCGGGCCAGGGGCCGGATCAATTCCCGGGGTGGTGGCACGGAGGGGCTTGGGCGCGGGTTTGGGAGGGGGCAGCTCGGTTTGGCAGATGCCAACCGTTGCCCAGGAAAGGGTGACCAAAAACGCCCAGGCGCAGATTTTCCGGTTTTTCCAAGGCATTCTCGGATGACCCTCCACACCGTGATGCCCGACGCAGGCATCCGTTGGAAACATCGACGCACCGGTGGGCCAATCCGCAAACCAAGCAGTCAGGGATTAACCGGTGTTTCCGTTGGGGCAGGTGCGAAAGGAATATCTTGCCCAGATTTCCAAAAGGCTGGGTGTGGTGCCCAGGCTAAGGAAACCAGGAATTTTATTGAACCGGGCCACTCCCGATAACCGATGCGAACGATGCGACAGACTCCCCACCTTGATCCAGCACCCGGATAGTAAACCATGCTTCCAGCCACCACCCCGTGCCGGTCATTGTTCATAGGCAGCCATCCCGGACAGGAGCTGATGGTTTTCGGGTGGATGGTGGAAAACAAACCGGATGTGTTCATTCTGACCGATGGTTCCGGCGCCAGGGACCGGCCGAGGATCGATTCCTCACGACGGGTGCTGGAGGCGGCTGGGATCGTCCCGGGTGGTTTGTTCGGCGGGCATGCCGACAAGGCGCTTTACGGGCATTTAGTAGGGCATAACGGCAGTTTTTTTGTGGACCTGGCCGAGATGGTTACCAACCACATTTTGGGCCGAGGGATCCAACTGGTGGTTGCCCCCGCGGCGGACGGGTACAACCCGGTGCAGGACGCGCTGCGTTTGGTGGTGGACGCGGCCTGCCGTCTGGCGGCCCAACATGGTGTGCGGAATCTGGAAAACCGCGGGGTGCACCTGCAGGCGAGGCCCGAGGAGGGAATGTCGGACCGCCTGAGCCGGGTGGTGATCCTGGAGGATGACACGCTGGCCAGAAAGGTGGAATTGGCCCGATCTTTTCAGGGGATGGAAGCGGTCACTGAGAATTTGCTGGATACCTTTGGAACGGAGGCCTACCGGGTGGAGGTGCTGCGGCGGGTGACGCGGCCGTTGATGGTTCCATGTGTGGAGCCGGATTACGAGAAACACGGGGCTGAGCGGGTGGCGGCAGGTTTGTATCCAACCCTCATCCGATATGCGGACCATCTTGCCCCGGTGAACTGGGCCCTGCGCAGCCATTTGGAAGGCCCTGCCTACTCGCTGGCCCGGGCGGCCTGACCGCGAAAGGCAAAAACAAAAGGGGGCATCCCGTGGGATGCCCCCTTTTGTTTTTTGAGGGATTGGTAAATCAGCCGAACAGAGGAGCCATCACCTGGCCGCGATTGAGTTGGGTTGGACGATTCTGGCGGTCGCGCAACTCGCTTTCGTGGTCGATGCCCAGGCAGTGGTACAGGGTGGCCCCGAGGTCATCAGGGCTATATGGCGGGGTGATGGGGTAGGCGGCGGTCTTGTCGGATTGGCCCAAAACCTGGCCTTGGCGCACCCCGGCCCCGAAGAATAGGCCGCTGAAGCATGGGGCCCAGTGGTCGCGTCCGGCGACTTTCTTGTCCACCTTCGGGGTGCGGCCGAACTCGCCCATCACGACCACCAGCACATCCTTGTCCATGCCGGTTTCGGTGAGGTCGTCGATGAGGGTGGAGACAGCGCGATCGAGCGGGGGAAGGAGGTCGTTTTTGAGCCGTTTGAAATTGTTCTCGTGGCTATCCCAGTTTTGGACCCGCCCCATGTTGGCCTGGATGAGCTTCACGCCGGCCTGGGCCAGCCGACGAGCCAGCAGCAGGGATTGGCCGAAGGAATGGCGACCGTACCGGTCGCGGGTTTTCTCGGGTTCGCGACTCAGGTCGAAAGCCTCCGCCACCGCGCCGGTGGACAGCACCTCCGCCGCCTTTTGTTGTTGCTGGGAGAGCCGTCGGGTTTCGGAAACCTGCAGCAGCTCCTGCTGGGCGGTGTTGATGGAGGTGAGCAGTTCCATGCGGTCGCGCATGTGGGTGACGGAAAGGCCGGCCGGCAAGGTGAGGTTGGCGGCCTTGAAATTGGGGCGAGCCGGATCTTGGGTGATCTGCCAGGGATCATGGCGGGGGCCGAGGAAACCACCGTGCTGGCCCGGCCAGACCAGGGGGCCGTCCGCCAGGAAGGTGGGGAGGGTGACCGCGGTGGGCACACCGGAGGGCGCGGGGGAAAAGTACGAAACGGCTGCTCCGTAGCAGGGCCAATCGTCGCGGGATAGCGGCTTGTCGAAGCGAACTCCGGGCTGCAGGGCACCGGTGATGATGTGGTGGGTGGCTGCGGTGTGGTTATTGTCCTTGTGGCTGAAACTGCGGACAGTGGTGGTGCGGTGGGCGCGCGCGCCCAGCAAGGGGAGGTGCTCGCCGTAAACCACCCCTGGCAGGCTGGTCTTCACCACGCCAAATTCGCCGCGGAATTCCACGGGGCTGTCCGGCTTGGGATCGAGGGTGTCAATATGGCTGGGGGCACCAGTCTGGAAAACGAGGATGATCGATTTGGCCCTGGGTTTTACCGTGGTGGCATAGCCAAGCGAGGGCAACCCCATGGACAGGAAGCTTGAAAAGCCCACCTGCATCACAGTTCGGCGGTTCCAGCCGGGTTGGGGGGCGGGTTTCATGGGGAATTCCCTGAACTTGGGGGAGCCTTTCGGAGAACCGACTGCGGGTGTTTGGCAAGAAAAGTATAGCACAGTGTTTGGGTGGAAGAAACCGGAATCGATGCGAGACTGTCTATGGCTCAGTTGGGGTAGGAAGGCTTTTGGGGTGTCTGGATTGAAAAGTTGGAGAGGGGGGCAACCATGCGGGTAAAAAGCGAGCTGGTCTACTTGTGTCTGGTGACTGTGGCCTGGATTTTTGGGCCCTCCAATCTGCTTTGGGCGCAAGATATCCGTGTGGATGGGAGGCTGGTGGGGAGGGTGGACCCTGATGGTGATGTGCGGGTGAACGGTCGACTGGCCGGGAAATTTGAATCGGACGGGGATATCCGGGTGAATGGCCGGTTGGTGGGGAAGATCGATCCGGACGGGTCGGTGCGGGCCAACGGACGGTTGCTGGGCAAGGTGGAGGCGGACGGGGATGTCCGCAAGGACGGCCGGTTGGTGGGGAAGATTGATGCCGATGGGGATGTCCGGGAAAACGGCCGACTGATTGGCAAGGCCAAGGGGGTGCCCCGTCGGCGGGCGGCTGTGCTGTTTTTCTTCGACCTGATTCCGATTCGGTAGGGGGGGCGTTGGCACTTGATGGACAGCCCTTGTATGCCGGCTTAGGATGCGGACGCGGTGGCTGTTTAATGCCACCCTGAGAATTGGCACCCCCGGGAGACGATCTGATGAAGAAGTTGGGGCTTTGCCTGTTGGCGATGGTCTGGATGGGAGGATCCGCGCGAGCCCAGAACGCGGTAACGCCCCTGAAGGCCAATGACCGAATTGTGTTTTTGGGCGACTCGATCACGCAGGCCGGGGCGGGGCCGAAGGGTTATGTGGGCCTGGTTCGGGAAGCATTGGACAAGAACGCCAAGGATCTAAAAGTGGAGGTGATCGGGGCGGGGATCAGTGGCAACAAGGTGCCTGACCTGGAAAAGCGCCTGGATCGCGATGTGCTGTCCAAAAAGCCGACCGTGGTGGTGATCTATATCGGCATCAACGATGTGTGGCACGGCCAGAACGACCCGTCCAAGGGGACCCTGCCTGAGCGGTTTGAATCGGGCCTGGGCGGGATTGTGGACAAGATCCAGGCGAGCGGGGCACGGGTGGTTCTGGCAACCCCCAGCCTGATCGGCGAAAAGAAGGACGGCGCGAACAAGCTCGACGCGAAACTGGATCAGTACGCCGGCATCACCCGCAAACTGGCCGAGGAGAAGAAGACTGGGCTGTGCGACCTGCGCCGGGCCTTTTTGGACCATGTGGCCAAGAACAATCCTGACAACAAGGATGCAGGTGTGCTCACCTCAGACCGCGTGCACCTGAACGACGAAGGTAACCAGTTTGTGGCGGCTGAAATGTTGAAGGCTTTGGGCCGGTAGGCGGTCTAGAACTCCATGGCGTCCAGACGCACTCTTCCCGCGTGGAGCGGGAAGAGTGTGGCGATCCCGGCCAGGACGCCACCCATCAACAGGCCGGCGATGGTGACGGGCCAGCCCCAGATGGGAAAACGCTCCAAGCCCACCGCATTCGCAATGTGCCAGGGCAGCGCGGAGATGGTGAGGCAGCCGAGCAGAAAGGTGAGGCTAATCACCAGGCTGAGGGTGCCGCCGTATCCCACGGCTATGCGGGATGGATCTTTCTCCTGGAAACTGGGCCACACCGCGCCGAGGCCAGCGGCCAGGCCGCTGAGGCCGCTGGCGAGGTAAATGGCGCTGATCAGGTGGACCACCCACCCGCCTGGGGGCAACTCCAGCATGGAATCGCTGAGGGCCACCAAGGGCAGGGCGAACAGCAGGCAGAGCAAAAGCGAGAAGAAGTATTTGCCTCGCACCCAATGCAGCCTGGAAATGGGGGTGAGGCCGAGCAGCCAGACCCGCCGGCCTTCCAGGCTGACGAGCGGGAAAACAAAGCGCCCGCAGGAGGCGCAGAGCAACATGCCCACCACCGCGAGGTTCAGCAGGCTGAGGCCATTGCGGAAGGAGAGCGGGATGTCGCCCGGGAACATCCGCCGCAGCGACGAGAAGTAGAACGCGAGCATCACCAGGAACAGCAGACCCTGGCCCCATTGGCGGACATCGCGCCGGAAGGTGCGGAAATCTTTCAGCAGCAGGGCGCGCTCCTGGATAGTCAGCCCGGGAACCCAACCCGGCAGGGCGTCGAGCCAACGGAAGCGGGAAATGTTCTGTTTGCGCTCCTGCTGGCTGAGCCGGTCCACTCCAATGCGGTACCAGGACCGCGCCACCAACGCCGACAGGCAAAATGCCATGCACCCGGTGGAAAGGGTGAGGGCGAGATAGCGCAGGGCAGGCTCGAACTGACCGCGGGCAGCCTGCCGCAGGCCCTGGGATTGCCAGTGGGTGGGCAGCCAGGCAGCCGATGCGAAGCGCACATGGCCCAGCACCTCGTTGAGCACCTCCTCATCCCCTGAGCGGGCATGGCGGAGGTTGCGGAGGCCCAAACCGATCCATACGAGCGCGCCCAGGGTGATTAGCACTGCCAAGGCTGCGAGCGCCTCCTTGCGCCGCCTTGGAATCCAGCGGACCAGGGTGAGGCAAAGCATGGCCCCGAGGGAACCGGGGAGCAGTGGTATGGACAGGAAATAGGCTGGTAGCAGGAGGTAATAGAGGGGCCCCGCACGGACTGAAAGCCCGTAGGCCAGCAGGAGAGGCAACGCCAGAAGGATGAGGGCGGCGCTGGAAAAGAGGAGGGCACCGGCGAACTGGTGGGCAAAGACCCGGTCATCGTGCACCGGTTTGGCGAGCAGGAAAGACGCCTCGGGGGAATCGAACAAGCTGCCGAACAGTATGAGGCCGGTGGACAAGCAGAGCAGCGTGGCCAGAGTGAGGAAGAAAAGGTCGAGCAGCAAGCCGACAATGTCGCCCCCCAGGGGGAGCTTCTGTTGGCGCAGGAACGCGAACCCAGCCAGGCTGGTGCCAAAGCCGAAGCCCGCCACCAGCAGGCTTGAAAACGCGATGCTGGCTGGCCGCACCCAGTTCTCGCCCCGGATGCCCCGCAACTGGTTGCGAGTGAGGTGCCATTTCAATCTGGCGAAGACATCCAGGCCCGGAATGGCGTTCATGGCGCTTCCATGCCGGCGGGTTGTTCCTCGGGTTGGGTCAGCTTGAGGAAAACATCCTCGAGGGGGCCGCTGTGGGCGGCCTGGTCGCGGAGTTCGGCGAGGGTGCCGCAGCCAATGAGTTTTCCACCCAGAATGATGCCGATGCGGTCGGCGAGTTGCTCGACCACATCGAGGGAATGGGAGGAAAGGAAGACCGTGTTCCCCTTGGCGGTGTGGGCGCGGAGGATGTCCTTCAGTTGGCGGACGCTGCGTGGATCGAGGCCGACTGTGGGTTCATCGGTGATCAGCAGGGCGGGTTCGGGCAGCATGGCGGCGGCGAAGACGGTGCGCTGGCGCATGCCGTGGGAGAATCGCTCTGTCAGTTGGTCGATGAAACGGTCCAACTCGAACAGGCTGATCACCTCGGCTATGCGCCTGGAGGCGTGGTGCTTGTCCATGCCGTGGAGTTCGGTTGTCAATTCGAGGAACTCACGGGCGGTGAGGTGCTCGTAGCAGTAGGGAAGGTCGGGCACATAGCTCATGCGTGAACGGGCCTGCAGGCCGTGTGTGGCGAGGTTGAAGCCGTCCACCTCGATGGCGCCCTGGGTGGGGCGGAGTAGGCCACACAGCAGCTTGATGGTGGTGGTCTTGCCCGCGCCGTTTGGGCCGAGGAAGGCGAACAACTCGCCGGGCCTGAGTTCGAGATTAAGATCTCGGACGGCCCAATGCTGGCCGTACTGTTTTGCGACGCCTGTGAGGCGGGCGCGCGGTGATGTGGTGGCAGTCATTGCTGCAGCAACTCCTCCCTGACAAGTTCCCACAGGTCCGCGCCGGGGCCGGAACCCAGGCGCACCTGCTGCCGCATCACCTTGCCGGTCTGCACGGCGGACCAGATGGTGATCTCCAGATCCTCCCGGGAGGCGGTGATTTTCCAGCAGGGCACATCGCCTTCGGTGTCGGGCGGGTTTTCCATTTGCCGGGAGACCTCGCACCCGACCGGTTGACCGCCGTGGGCTTGATTGGAGGCTAGGAGGGAATCGGCGAGGGGATCGATGAGGCGCGCAGTCCAGCGCTGGCCGGCGCGCAGGCCGTTCCAACGCCAGGCGGGGTGGAGGAGAGAGAGCGTGGCGCGGCCTTCACCCAGAGGGAAATCAATGGTTTGACCGGGGAGCCGAGTTTCGGGTGAGGCTTCCAGTGTGGCGGCTTTGTCGCCCACCATGCGGTTCCCCCGTCGGGCGAGGAGCGTGGCCACCTCGCCGCCGGGGATCTTGATGAGGGAGGAAGCCGCCTGGGGCTGACCGGCCCGATCCACCTCAAGCATGGATTTGGCCGGGAGCCAACCGGCAGCCAAGACCGTAGGTGACGGGCCGGATTGCTTCACACCCTGCGCGCTGAACTCGGCGGAGGATCGGAAGGTCTCGGTTGCGGGATCGTGGGTGAGCTGGATCCGGGCCAAGGCGATCTCCCTGCCGTTGAGGAAGATGCGAAACCTGGAAGGGGCAGAGGCGGTGGTCTCGTCACTGAGTGAGATGCCTGTGCCGGGAGGATCGCCAGTCCGAATCACCGGCCAGACGACCACGGCGAACTGCCAGCCCAGGGCGGCAAACCAGAACAGAACCAGCGCGATCAATGTGGTGCGGCCGGGCATGCCGACATGGTAGCACAACCTGAGCGACGAGCCTTTCCTAGAATGTTTTGCAGGCAGAAATCAATTTTTTTCCGGGGCGCGCACCATGCAATCCTCCAAGGCGAATCGTTCCATCACCGTGGGGGTGCCCCGCGAAATCAAGACCCATGAGTCGCGGGTGGGGATGATCCCGGTGGGGGTGGAGGAACTGACCCGGCGTGGGCACCAAGTCCTGATCCAGGCTGGCGCGGGGCAGGGCAGCGGGATTTCGGATGAAGATTACAGCCGGCATGGCGCGCGCATTGTGCCGGATGCGGAAACCATTTGGTCGCAGGCGGATCTGGTCGTGAAGGTGAAGGAGCCGCTGGAGCAGGAATGGCCCCTGATGAGAAATGGGCAGATGATCTTCACCTATTTCCATTTCGCGGCCAGCGAGGCGCTGACCCGGGCGGTGCTGGCCTCGGGTGCCACAGCGATCGCCTACGAGACGATCCATGATCCGAAGGGCGGCTTACCCCTGCTGACCCCCATGAGCGAGGTGGCGGGGCGGATGAGCGTGCAGGAGGGGGCCAAGTACCTGGAGCGGCCCTTCGAGGGGCGGGGGATTCTGCTGGGTGGGGTGCCGGGCGTGGCGCCGGCGCATGTGGTGGTGCTGGGTGGCGGGGTGGTGGGATCGAACGCGGCCAAGGTGGC
>Ga0315905_10001546_pt1 | contig 24711 bp, 20 predicted proteins | sample LakEriMetagenome_5_FD_203522 | JGI IMG/M metagenome (GOLD analysis project Ga0315905, IMG submission 203522) | Freshwater fungal communities from buoy surface, Lake Erie, Ohio, United States - Buoy 4 MA121 | ecosystem: Environmental > Aquatic > Freshwater > Lake | place: USA: Lake Erie, Ohio...
CGGATAACCTCAATGAGATCTCGGAAACGTTGGTTGTTTCAGCCTATTACATCGATTTGCAGGGCGATACGATTTCGGCAAGTTCTACCGTGAATCTGTTCGACTATGCCTCTCCTCAGATTAGTGCGGATGATGTATTCATTTGTGATGCAACCGGCACTGCTAGTGTATCCATACAAAATGGGCTTTCACCCTTTTCCTACAATTGGGATGATGAATTAACGACCGTAACAGCTGTCTATACAGTTGCCGATGAAGGTATTCATTACATCGTAGTGAGTGATTATTGCGGCGAACAGGATAGCACAAGTTTCACGGTTTCCTATTCTCCATTGATTATTGCTACAGCAGATTCTATTAACTGCAGCGCATCATTCCCTATGACACTCGAAGTAGTGGATCAGGAAAATGAAAGTTTGACATATTCGTGGAGCAGAAACGGTAATAATCTGAATGTCGATGACGATTCCTACACCGCCGATACTTACGGTATTTATACAGTCACGGTGTCTGATGTGGTTTGCAATCGAAGTGAACAAACGCAGTTCTCTCTCGCTGCGAAGGTTAGTCTGGAAGATGCTTCATACCAGCCGTGTGCCGACGCTATCGACGAACTGAATCCATTTCTTGCCTTTGTAGAAGGAACAGGTTTATTGCAGCCTTTGCTGTGGACCTGGACTTTTGTTGAAAATGATAGCGTGGTAGATATTGATCCGGAATACTCGATTTATAACCCTGAGCTAAACGGGTTGTATGAAGTGGTTGCACAGCAGGACATTGTTGAAACAGGGTGTTCTGAAGAAGATACATGCCTTGTTACAATCAATTTGCAATCATGCAGCCTTATTATTCCCAATATCATGACACCGGATGGTGACTCCTTCAATGAAACATTTATCGGCCAGTCAAATGTGTTGAACTCGGGAATTAATGCGCACGTTCGAGTATTCAATCGCTGGGGTGTTCTTGTGTTCGAGAAAGAGAGTTACACCGGCGACTGGAGGGCAGAGGGTTTGGCTGATGGCACTTACTACTACATCGTGAAGGTGACGGGCAATGGCCTCGACGACATTTACGAGGGTGATTTGACTATTGTGCGTGGTAATTAATTCGACCTTACCTTGAGTTGATCAACGAGTTGCAGAATGTTGCTTACTCGTTCCGAGGAAGCTTGCATTTCTGACAAGTATTGGTTGGCTTTATCGTAGTAAGCTTCAGCAGTGCGGACAAGAAAATGGTCGGCACCATAGGCACGATATAACTCTGAAACAACTTGAATTTTATCTTCCGGGTTTTTAAACTCGGTTATGCCTAGAAGTTGATTTTTTTCTTCCGGCGAAGCTGATTCCAGTGTCTTAATGGATAGAATGGTTTTCTTATTGGCTAAAATGTCACCCCCAACCTGCTTGCCGGTTTTGGAGCTGTCTCCAAACGTATCCAGGTAATCGTCCCACAACTGAAAGGAAATACCCAGGGCTATGGCGAAATTATAGATAGCCTGTTGGTCTGATTCTGATGCTCCACCAATGATGGCACCGATTTTCATTGACCCACCAAGTAGCACGGAAGTCTTCAATCGAATCATATCGATATATTCGTCGACGGTTACATCGTTGCGGAATTGAAAATCCATATCCATTTGTTGGCCTACGCAAACCTCGAGTGCAGTTGTGTTGAATGTTTCCATCACCTGTGCCAGGCATTCAGGACGCGTTTTCATAATCAGTTGATACGCTTGAATAAGCATAGCGTCTCCGCTGAGAATAGCAACATCTCTATTCCATTTTTCATGCACGGTGGCCTTGCCACGGCGAAGCGGGGCGTTATCCATAATGTCATCATGCATTAGCGTGAAGTTGTGAAATACTTCCATGGCTAATGCAGGATAAACGGCATCATCTATATCGTCTGTAAATGTTTGAGCAGCGAGCAGGGTAAGCAATGGACGAATGCGCTTACCACCCAAATTCAAGATGTAATTGACAGGTTGAAGGATGGCTTCTTCGCCATTTTTTCGGCAAAAACCATCGATCTTTTTTTGGATGATGGCTTGAAGATCTTCCAGGTGGTGCATGCTTTTATTTGCCGGACTTGATTTGGTCGAGGATGTATTTTCCATACCCGCTATTAACAAGTGGCTGTGCTATTTGTTCGGCTTGCTCATCGGTGATGAAACCCATGCGCCAGGCAATTTCTTCGATGCATCCAATCTTTAATCCCTGGCGTTCTTCGATTACCTGAACATATTGTCCTGCTTGCATGAGTGAGGCAAAGGTGCCGGTATCAAGCCAAGCAGTTCCTCTATCCATTCGCTGAACTTTGAGTCTGCCTTGCTTTAGATATTCTTTGTTCACGTCCGTGATTTCGTATTCTCCTCGTGCACTTGGACGAAGGTTTTTGGCAATATCGACAACATTGTTATCGTAGAAATAGAGCCCGGGTACGGCGTAATTACTCTTCGGTTGTTTGGGTTTTTCCTCAATACTGATGGCCTGTCCGCCGGCATCAAATTCAACCACGCCATATCGCTCCGGGTCACGCACGTGGTAAGCGTATACTAATCCGCCTTCGATTTGTGTGTTTTCGCGCAGCATATGTCCCAGCCCTCGGCCATAGAAGATATTGTCGCCTAGAATGAGAGCTGCTTTATCGTTGCCAATGAAATTAGCGCCCAATACGAATGCTTGTGCCAGACCATTGGGAACTTCCTGCACCTGATAGCTGAAATTGCATCCCAGACGCTTACCGTCTCCTAATAGTTTTTCGAAGCCGGGTAAGTCGTGAGGAGTTGAGATGATCAGGATATCTCGAATATTAGCAAGCATCAGTGTCGACAAGGGATAATAAATCATCGGCTTGTCATAAACCGGCATGAGTTGTTTGCTGACTGCAAGCGTGAGTGGATAAAGTCGAGTGCCGCTTCCTCCGGCTAGAATGATTCCTTTCATGGTAAGCGAATTTATTCTTTTTCGAGTTCGATTTTGCGCACACTCCAATCGTTGTAATGGAGATCATCTTCCTCATCGAGTGTCTGGAAGAAAGGTTCCTGAAACGATTTAGTAGTAATGCGTTTTTGGAAAGAGAGCAGCAAGGCCGGAAGAATAATGAGATTTGTGACCATCGCCACGAGCAATGTAACTGCGGTGAGGACGCCTAATGCACGTGTTCCTTCGAATTCGCTGGCTGCGAAACACCCGAATCCAAATAATAATACGAGGGAGGTGTAAACCATACTAGCACCAGTTTCCCGAATGGCCAAAAGTGCTGACTCCTTAATCTTCCAATTGTGATACTTCAACTCCTGCCGATACTTCGCCAGGTAGTGAATGGTGTTGTCGACTGTGATACCAAGAGCAATAGAGAATACGAGAATAGTGGAAGGCTTGAGCGGTATTCCAACGAAGCCCATTATGCCGGCAGTTATGATTTGAGGAATAATGTTCGGTATGAATGAGATGAATACCATTCTCGCACTCCAAAACATAAAGGCCATCATGATAGATATAATGATAACCCCAAACAATAATGAGCTGAATAAATCACCGACCAGGTAGTTGGTTCCTTCGAGAAAAACAACCGAAGTTCCCGTGAGTGTGATCTTGTATTTGGCCGGATCAAAAATGCTGTCGATTTTCGGCTTGATGTCGGCCATTAGCCTATCCATCTCTTTGGTACCAATGTCGGCGACCTGTGTAGTAACACGCGTGAGTCTTTTGGTACTGTCGAGAAAAGTTTGCTCAACACCTTGGTCGGTGCGGCTATCCTCGCTAACATACTCTCCGATAAAAGCTTGTTCTTCGCGAGGAATGAGAGAGTAGTAGGCTGAGTCGCCCATGTAGAAGGCCTGACGTAAATATTTGCCTGCATCTACAATGGAAAGTGAGCGCGAGAAAGGATGAATTGTTGTGTCCTTCAGTTCCAATTCGTAATTGGCCAGCAGTGCCTGAAGCTCTTCAATTTTCTGAAGGTTTTTTTCTTTGGTTATTTGGCCTTTCTTACCGCAATCAACCAAAATTTCAAACGGCATTACTCCATTGAAATTCGATTCAAACCATTTCAAATCTGTTATTACTCGGTCGCTATCCGGAATGTCATCCACAATGTTACCGGTGGTATGTATGCGGCTGATGCCATAAACACATACAGCGCTCACGACAATGGTGATGGTGTAAATCCATTTGCGGTAAAAGATGACACTGCGAACAAGAGAATCAAGAACCTTTTCAAGCCAGGGTGAATTGAGATGCCCCAAATGCCGCTCGGTGGGCGGGGGAAGGAAGCTGTATACAATCGGAAACACCAGAAGGGAAAGGAAGAAAGCTAGCAGGCAATTGAGGCTGGCAATGACACCAAAGTGTTTCAAAAGATCACTTGAGGTGAAAATGAAAGTAGCAAAACCAACAGCTGTTGTAGCGTTAATCATGAAAGCCGCAGCACCTGCCTTTTGCACCACCCTCGCAAGGGCGCGGGTCTTGTTGCCATAACGCTGGTACTCTTGGTGGTATTTAGTAACGAGGTAAATACAATTGGGCACCGTTGTCACAATCATCAGTGGAGGTATCAACCCCATCAGCATGGTGATGGGGTAATCAAACACAGCGATACTGCCCATGGCAATAACAACAGAAACCACCACGACGCTCATAACCACAAGCGTGACCTTAACACTTCGGAAAAAGGCCAGAAGCAGGGCCATGCAGATTACAGCGGAAAGAATCGTAAAGAACTTGAGTTCGGCTTTCACCTTTACCGTCATTACTGAACGTATGTAAGGCATGCCGGACACATAGGTTTGAATGCCGGTTTCCTGTGTAAACTTGTCGGAGAGAAGCAGCATGCGCTCTACCGCGTTGCCTCGGTTTTCGGAATTGAATAAGTCGCCGTTTACGAAAACCATCATTAAGCCTGCATCCGTATCTTTCTTATAAAGAAGTCCTTCGTAAAAAGGAAGGCTGAACAAAACATCGCGAATTGAATCGAGCTCCTCTTGTGAATTAGGGTCTTTCTTAAAAAGCTGCTGAAAATCGAAACGCTGCAGCGTGGTATCCTTGACGAGATTGTAGCAGTTTCCGGTGGAAAAAATACTGTCGACCATAGACATCGATTTTCCATCGACTTCCACAGTGGTCGACTGCAATTCCTTGACAAGTTGACGCCATTTCAGGAAGTTCTGTAGTTCCCAAATGCGTTCATCCCGATAACCGATGGCCAGAACGTTGCCATCTTCACTAAACTGGTCTATGAAACTTCTGTATTCGACAAAGGTGCTATCGTCTTCCGGCAATACACCGCCGAACTTATAACTCATGCGGGCATACTGGGACTGCCAGCCCATAACGGCAGTGATCACAGTGAGCAGAATGCCCAACGGTAACCGATAGCGTAATATGAAGGCTCCTATTTTACCCCACATGCAATTGGCGGCAAAGAAACGATAAGAAGTCAGTGGTTACAAAAATTGATGTAGGTTTGATGCGTTATGTTGAAGCAGACTTTACAGCAAAAACTACAGGTTAAACTTTCCCCTCAGCAAATTCAGTTGATGAAGATGCTGCAAATTCCTACGATGGAATTGGATCAGAGAATCAAGGAGGAGATGGAAATTAACCCTGCATTAGAAGAGGGGAACGATGAAGACGAGCGCGCCGAGGATGCGCAAGAAGATAGTCAGCAAGAGGAAACAGAGGCTGAAAACCAGGATGATGATACCATCGATTTATCCGAATATTTTGACGATGACGAGATTCCGGATTATAAGCTGAAAGTGAATAATCATAGTGCCGACGATGAGGAGCGTGATACGCCATTGGGGGCAGGCCGAACTTTTCAGGATCTGCTTTTTGCACAATTGGGCATGACCGATCTGGATGATGATCAGCGATTGCTTGCGGAGTATCTAATTGGGAATCTTGATGAAAACGGGTACTTGCGTCGAGAGTTGGCTGCTGTAGCAAATGATTTGGCGTTTTCGATGAATGTTAGTGCCACAGTTGCTGACTTGGAAGAGGTTCTTAAGGTCATCCAAGAATTGGATCCGCCCGGTGTGGGTGCGCGCGATCTTCGTGAGTGCTTGCTAATTCAAATTCGAAGAGCGGATGTGCGTAATGCAGATACGGTCATGGCCGAAAGCGTCATTTTTAAATTCTTTGAGGAATTCACCAAGAAGCATTATGAGAAAATAGCCAAGAGATTGGATATTGAAGAGGAGGAGTTAAAGCCAGCCATAGATCTCATTCTCCACCTGAACCCCAAGCCTGGCAATAGCATGTTGGAGGCTGCAAGAACGGTGCAACATGTAGTGCCTGACTTTTTACTGACCGTAGAAGACGATGAGTTGAAGTTGACGCTGAATGCCCGAAATGCCCCTGAATTGCGTATTAGTCGGGAATACAAGGAGATGATGCAGCACTATGCCAAGTCGAAGACTAAGGACGCTAAGGAAAAAGAGGCCTTGCTATTTGTGAAGCAAAAAATAGATAGCGCCAAATGGTTCATCGATGCTATCAGGCAGCGTAACGATACCTTGCTGTATTGCATGCAAGCTATTGTTAACTATCAGAAGGAGTTTTTTTTGTCGGGCGATGAGACGAAGCTCAAGCCTATGATCTTGAAGGATATTGCAGATATAGTGCTGATGGATATTTCCACCATAAGCAGGGTCGCCAACAGTAAACATATTCAGACACCCTATGGCACCTATTTACTGAAGTACTTCTTCAGTGAGAGTTTAAGTACCGATGATGGAGAGGAGGTTTCCTCGCGCGAGGTAAAGCAGATTTTGAGGGACGCTATAGAGGCCGAGCAAAAACGGAAGCCGCTCACTGATGAGAAATTAATGAAAATCTTGAACGAGAAAGGATATAATATTGCGCGCCGCACCGTAGCAAAATACCGCGAGCAATTGGGAATACCCGTAGCAAGACTCAGAAAGGAATGGTAGAAGCAGTTTCACAAAACGAATCATTGCCTATCAGGCGCACACCGTTTTATCGGTTAGCCCAGGTGTTGTCATTGGTGTTTCATCCATTATGGATGCCACTGATTATTTACATGTCGGTGAGAACCATTGATCCCTATTACATAGCCCCTTCACAGGCGGATTACTTCGTTTTCTTGTTACTGGGAGTTAATATCATAGCACCGGCGGTTAGCATGCTAATCATGATTAAGTACGGGATGCTAAGCAGCATTGAGCTTCGTAATCGAAAGGAGCGTTTTGGCCCGTATTTACTGGTAATTTTTTACTACGTGCTATCCTACATCATGCTTCGATGGAAGGGGCCTTACTTGCCTGACACAGTTTTCAGCTTCTTTTTGTCGGTTATTCTATCCCTGGTGATAAGTTTGAGCATCAACAGTGTTTGGAAGATATCGGTGCACATGCTAGCTCAAGGTGGCGTGTTTGGCACTTTACTAGCGTTGAATGTAATTCACCCGAATTTGGATACGCTGTATCCCGCTCTATCTCTTCTAATGGCTGGGCTAACGGGTTATTCCAGGTTATACTTGGAAGCGCATACGCACGGACAGGTCTATGCAGGGTTCTGTTTGGGTGCTGCGGTGAACTGGTTGATTATTTCCCAGACTTTCATGTTCTAGCAGGTTTGACTATTTTCCTAGATGCTGTTGCCAGCGCCATGCGTCTTGCAGTCCATCTGCCAACGACCGTTCAGTTTTCCAGTTGAGTGTTTGCAGAGCCTTGGCAGCATTGGCCCATACTTGCTCTACATCGCCCGGTCTGCGCGGGCCAATTTCAACATGGACCGGAACATTGTTGACTCTCACAAACGTGTCGATTACTTCTTTGACGCTATTTCCTTTTCCTTGTCCGAGGTTAAAGGTTTCGCATGCTTGTGATTGACCGTCCAGCCATTGGAGAGCACGAACATGTGCCACGGCTAAGTCACATACATGGATGTAATCACGAATACAGGTGCCATCCGTTGTTTGGTAGTCGTTTCCATGAATGATTAGCTTCTCGCGAATACCGGCTGCGGTTTGTGCGATATAGGGCACCAGGTTATTGGGGATTCCGAAGGGCAGTTCTCCAATCAGCCCCGAAGGATGAGCCCCAATAGGATTGAAGTAGCGCAGAAGCGTACAGCGTAGCTCGGGTCTTGCCAAGCAGGCATCGGTTAGTATGCGCTCACCAACCTGTTTGGAATAACCGTAGGGAGAAGTAGCCGTTTTTTGCGGAGAGTTCTCACTCACAGGCAGTTCATCGGGTTGGCCATAAACAGTGCAGCTACTGCTGAATACGAGGTCACGCACTTGAAACTCGTTCATTAGTTCAAGCAATATCAGAAGCGAATCGATATTGTTTTTGTAATAGCGGATGGGTTGCTGGGTAGATTCACCAACCGCTTTAAAGGCCGCAAAATGGATAACAGCATCGGGCTTTTCCAGACTGAAGACTTGCTTTAGAGCTTCATAATCTATGCAGTCGCATGTGTGAAGTACAGGTTTGAAGCCTAGAATAGCTTCCAAACCTTGCAGTACTCTTTCGTCACTGTTCGAAAAATTGTCAACGATAACAGGTATGAATCCGCTGTTGAATAATTCAACTACGGTATGTGAGCCTATATATCCGGCGCCTCCTGTTACCAGAACTTTTTTCATTGGGCGCAAGATAGATAGCGCTGGTGAATGCGCAAAGGAGCCGAGTGTTTTTGGACTTAATTATTTTTTTTTCGTGAAGAATGAAACCTTTAAACGAGTACATGGGTACAAGCACCTAACCTAACTGATAAAAAATGGAAATAAATTCTACCGCCCGCTATGATCTATCCTACCTGAATCAAGTATTTCAGGGTAATCGTGAAATGATCAACAACATTATTGTTCTGTTCTTGCAGCAAGTGCCCAAGTATGTGCATGAAATGGAAGAGTGTGTGCGAAAGAATGAACCCCTGTCTTTGCATCCGCTGGCACATAAAGCGAAGAGCTCGGTGGCCATGCTGGGGATAAAGGATATGGAAGCCGATATCGTTCAAATAGAACAAGATTCGAAATACCTGCGCAACTTGGATGGTCTTCCATTTTTGGTTAGCAGAGTGAAACAAAATTGTCAAATCGTATACAATCAGCTGATGGAAGCGATGCAGCGACCTGCAGCATGATTTAGAGATATTCAACCGAAATAGGGTGGAGGGCCGCTATGGCAAGAATCTTCGGATTTGAGCCTGGCGGTTTTCTTTTTTATACACTTTGCCCGAACAATTATCTTCGCAGAAAAATGCAGGTATGCCATTCAATGAAATTGATGAAGAGCTTTTAAAGCAGCGCGGTATGAGCGTGAATGACATCTTGCAACAGATACATCAGTTTATTCATGATACGGAGCCTGCACGTCTTGATAGGCCCTGCACGGTGGGCGATGGTATACTTGCGTTGAGTGCAACCGATAGCTTGAACTACAGTCGCATTTATGAAGCAGCACGCCAAAAATTGACGATTCAGAAGTTTGTTCCTGCTTCCGGGGCAGCTAGCAGGATGTTCAAGCATCTGTATAATTACAATATTGAAAATGTTTCTGAGCTCACTGAAGAGCTCATATTGCGATTTGATCAGTTCCCTTTTGTTCCTCTGCTGGAGAATAGAATGAAAGAGGCCGGGTTGGATTTGAATCAACTGCGCGAGAGCAATAACTGGGGTGTGATTTTCCAGTTCATACTTGGCAAGGACGGATTGAACTATGATGATCAGTTAAAGGGGTTGGTGGTGTTCCATCGATATGCTGACGAGCTTTGTTGTGCTTTTGATGAGCACTTGCATGAGTCGGTCGCATACGCCAAGCAGCTCGATGGCAAATGCAGAATTCACTTTACACTGGCTCCGCAGCATGCTGAGCGGGTGGTTTCTTATTTCGAGAAAAAACTGAAACAATTTGAATATGATCATTTTGAACTGACATATAGCGCTCAGAACCCAACCACGGATACCCTAGCTCTCACCAAAGACAATGAGCCATTTCGCGATTCAGATGGTAACTTGATGTTTCGCCCAAGCGGACATGGAGCGCTGATACATAACCTGCAGCAGCTGGATGCAGACGTGATTTTCATGAAGAATATCGATAATGTGACGGTTCGCAGCAGCTTGTCAGATACAGTCTTATATAAGCAGATTTTAGGTGGTCTTCTTGTTGACTTGCGCACGCGTGTTTTTGATTTTCTGTCGAGTTTGGAAAAGAATGATACCCGACTCGACGAGGCCTTGGAGTTTATTCAGACGTGGTTTCAGCCCGGATTACCCTTGGGAATGAATCGTGAACAGCTGCATCAATACGCCGTGCTCAGGCTAGACCGCCCGCTTCGTGTTTGCGGTATGGTTCGTAATGAAGGTGAGCCGGGAGGAGGCCCGTTTTGGGTCAAGATGCAGGGAGGATACATCAGTAAACAAGTTGTAGAGCGAAGCCAGGTAGAGTTTGCGGATGCGGCGCAAGCCAAGATTCTAATGTCAGCAACCCATTTTAATCCGGTCGATATCGTTTGTAGTATTCGAAACCGGGTAGGTCAAAATTATCAGCTGGAAGATTTTATTGACTACACATCCGGATTTGTGACTGAAAAGTTTCAGCAGGGTGCAGTGCTCAAGGCTCTCGAATGGCCGGGGTTATGGAACGGTGCCATGGCTCTATGGAATTCTGTTTTTGTCGAGGTCCCCATATCGACTTTTAACCCCGTGAAAACCGTGAACGATTTGTTGCGTCCAGGGCATCAGGTTCATGATTTGTAGCGGTTGATGTCTAACTGTTTTTGGCACATAAACGTTTCTCTTTCGTCCAAATTAGAGGCAATGATTACTGTTTTGTTTGCTGTATTCAGGTGAAGGAGCGATTGGTACCATTCGACAGCATTGGCATCCAAGTGCGAGCAAGGTTCATCAAGTAGCAATAGTGGCGCATCACTCATGATGGCAAGACCTAATTTAACCCGCTGCCTCATCCCACTTGAAAAGGATTTCAATGGTTTATAAAGGTGCTTTTCGAGTTGGAGGGTCTGAGCAAATTGGGATGAATTCGAAATTGCTGGTATTTGTTTGAATTGAACAAACAAGGCGTAGTTCTCATCAAGAGTCAAGTCATCCCACAATTGAATGGATGGGGAGCAAATAGCTACATGTCGGTAAATATGGTGTCGTTGAATGTCCTTTTCAGAAGCTTGCCAACGCACCGTTCCCTCTGAAGGAGATGCATAACCTGCAATGATTTGAAGAAGCGTTGATTTACCTGAGCCGTTACTTCCTAAAACAGCGGTGCATGATCCCGAGTCAAAGGTGTAAGATACTCCTTGAAATATCCATTGCTTTTGGTAACGTTTGGAAATATGGTCGAGCAGAACATTCAATTTTCTAGAGTCCTTGTGGTCCGCGTATGATTCCCTTATCGCTCGCCCGAATGAAGTCGAGAATGATTTGCTTGTGCTCTGTGCTTGGCAGCTCGAGTTCTGCAGCATGCATAGCAAGGCTCATATTGCTGTTGTGCACGTACATCATGCGATAGACGTCTTCAATGTGCGCAATAACTTCATTATCGAAACCTCTGCGGCGCAAGCCAACCGTATTAACGCCTGCGTAGCTCAATGGTTCTCGCGCTGCTTTCACATAGGGAGGCACGTTCTTTCGAACCAAGCTTCCACCGGCGATGAAGGCATGCTGGCCAATTCGAACAAATTGTTGTATAGCCACAACACCTTCTATGATAACCCAGTCTTCAATGTCGACATGACCGGCAATATTGGCGCTGTTAGCAATAACGCAGTGGTTGCCAACGGTAGCATCGTGAGCAATGTGAACATAGGCCATGAGAAGGCAATGGCTTCCAACTAGTGTCTTGAATTTGTCCTTAGTGCCTCGGTTGATGGTGCAGCACTCGCGGATAGTTGTGTAGTCGCCAATTTCTGCGGTTGTTACTTCGCCCTCAAATTTGAGATCCTGAGGAATAGCCGAAATAACGGCACCCGGAAAAATCTTACAATGCTTACCGATACGTGCACCGTCCATGATAGTGACGTTGGGACCTATCCAGGTTCCTTCTCCAATTTCTACGTCTGCGGCAATAGTTGTAAACGCTCCTATTTCGACGTTGTTTCCGATGCGAGCATCGGGGTGTATTTGGTTTAGTGCATTCATGCTGTAGCTTCTTGAATAGTTTCTTTTGCAACACGATCGCGCACAACCTGAGCTAGCATGACTGCTTCACAAGCCTCCTTGCCATTAACGTATGCAACGCCTCTCATATTGACCAATCCTCTTCTGATCGGGCTTTCCAGTGTCAGTTTGAAAATAATGGTGTCGCCGGGTAGTACTTTCTGCTTGAATTTCACGCCATCTATTTTCATGAAGTAGGTGCTATAGTTCTCCGGGTCTTCCACTTGAGAAAGTGCGTAAATACCGCCCACCTGGGCCATAGCTTCAACTTGCAATACTCCCGGCATTACAGGGTTTCCGGGAAAATGTCCTTGGAAGAAAGGTTCGTTCATGGTTACGTTCTTGATACCTACGATGCTGGTTTCATCCATTTCCAAAATTTTGTCGATCAACAAAAACGGATAGCGATGCGGGAGCATCTTCGTAATATCATTGATGTCGTATAGTGGCTTTTTGAAAATATCGAATACGGGTGGTGTGTCTTTCTGTTTTTTCGCAATGTTCTTCAAAATTTTAGCGAACTCAACATTACCGAAATGGCCTGGTCGGGCCGCTAGTATGTGTCCTCGTATAAAGCGTCCTGTAAGCGCCAAATCACCAACGATATCGAGCAGTTTATGTCGGGCCGGTTCATTTTCGAATTGAAGTTTCACCGTATTCAATACCCCCATTCCTTCTACTCGTACATCGAGATTTTCACGCCCGAGTTGTTTGAGAATTTCTTTTATTTCTGTGTCGCTGTAAACGCGCTCAGCTAAAACAATGGCGTTGTCCAAACTTCCACCTTTAATGAGACCGTTTTTCGCAAGCAGAGCTAATTCACCAAGGAAAACAAACGTTCTGCAGCTGGCTATTTCTTCATTGAAATGGTCAAGTTCATACATATGTGCATGCTGAGTCCCAAGCACCGGAGAGTTGTAGTCGACCATCACTGTCAGTCGGAATTCGCCTCCGTGTGTGGGTACGGCGAGCATTTCGATGTTTTTTTCCTTGTCTTCGTAGGTGATGTTGTCGTTTAAAACCAGGTACTTTCTTTCTGCATTCTGCTCGATGATGCCGGCAGCTAAAATGGCGTCCAGGAAGGGTTTTGAACTACCATCCATAATAGGTACTTCCGGGCCGTCCAGTTGAATAATGGCGTTGTCAATCATGCAGCCATATATAGCGGCAAGAATATGTTCGGTAGTATATACGCGCGCTCCTTTGTATTCGAGGGTAGTTCCACGTTGGGTACTTACAACCAAATCGCAATCGGCGGGTATGGAGGGTTGTCCATCCATATCGATGCGCTGGAAAACGTATCCGTGATTTTCGGGTGCCGGAAGTATATGCACATTCACGGTTGAACCTGTATGCAGACCAACTCCAGACAGAGTGACTGCATTTTGTAGCGTGCGTTGTTTTATGGCTGTCATGGTGCTAAAATAAGGTTGAAACGCGAAAGCGAGTATACGGGCTGAACAGCGTCCAATCTTGGTGAAAATGAAAAAAGCCCCATGTGGGACTTTTTTCAATAGGAGGTTTCAGTGTGTATTAATGCACAAGTCCTTTGCGTATCAAATTCAACGCACCACCGGCCTTGAACCACTCAATCTGCTGTGCATTGTAAGTGTGATTGACAGCAATGGTTTCTTTCGAACCGTCTTCATGAACAAGTTCGAGATGCAATGGCTTATCAGGAGAGAACGAAACGAGGTCAATGAAATTCACCACGTCGTTTTCCTGAATCTTGTCGTAGTCGGCGTCATTGCTGAAGGTGAGTGCAAGCATGCCTTGCTTCTTCAAGTTGGTTTCGTGAATACGGGCAAACGACTTCACCAATATTGCGCGTACACCCAAATGACGTGGTTGCATTGCTGCGTGCTCACGCGATGATCCTTCACCGTAGTTCTGGTCGCCTACTACAAGCGTTGGAACGCCTGCTGCTTTGTATGCACGCTGCACTTTCGGAACTTCATCGTATGCTCCGGTGAGCTGATTCTTTACGCTATTCTGAGCACCGTTAAAGAAGTTGGTAGCACCAATGAGCGTGTTGTTGGCGATATTGTCGAGGTGACCACGGAAACGCAACCACTGACCAGCCATCGAAATGTGGTCGGTAGTGCACTTGCCTTTGGCCTTGATGAGCACTCGAGCACCTGTGATATTTTGACCGTCCCAATCCGAGAATGGCGCCAGCAACTGCAGGCGCTCGCTATCGGTTGCAACGTTAACCTCAACACCACTGCCATCTTCTGCCGGTGCCTGGTAGCCTGGATCTTCTGCATCGAAGCCTTTGGTTGGAAGCTCATCGCCACTGGGTGGATCGAGCTTGACGTGTTCACCTTTCTCGTTTACCAATGTGTCGGTAATCGGATTGAATGTAAGGTCGCCGGCTATTGCAAGTGCAGTTGTCAATTCAGGAGAGGCGACAAATGCAAGCGTATTGGGGTTGCCGTCGTTGCGGCTCTGGAAATTGCGGTTGAACGAGTGAACGATGGTGTTCTTCTCTTTCTTATCGGCACCCACACGCGCCCACATGCCGATGCATGGACCGCACGCGTTCGCATATACAGTTGCTCCCATTTCGTTGAAAGTATCAATGAAACCGTCGCGTTGTATGGTGTAGCGAACTACTTCACTACCGGGTGTGATGCTGAATTCAGCTTTCGGCTTGAGGTTTTTTGCAATTACCTGCTTGGCCAATGATGCCGAGCGGGCAATGTCTTCATAAGATGAGTTAGTGCAAGAGCCAATCAGTCCAACTTCAACCTTCGTTGGCCAATTGTTCTTGGCGGCCTCTTCCTTCATTTTTGAAATTGGTGTAGCCAAATCAGGAGTGAACGGACCATTGAGGTGTGGCTCCAATTCATTCAGGTTGATTTCGATTACTTGATCGAAGTATTGTTCCGGATTAGCATACACTTCAGCGTCACCGGTGAGGTGCTCGCGAATGGCATTGGCAAGGTCAGCCACTTCCGAACGACCGGTTGAACGCAAGTAACGCTCCATGCTGTCATCGTAGCCGAAAGTAGATGTCGTGGCGCCGATTTCAGCACCCATGTTGCAAATGGTTCCTTTACCCGTGCAGGAAAGTGACTGAGCGCCTTCACCGAAGTACTCAACGATGCAGCCAGTGCCACCTTTGACCGTAAGAATACCGGCAACCTTGAGAATAACGTCTTTAGCAGAACACCAACCGTTAAGTTTTCCGGTAAGTTTAATACCGATGAGCTTCGGGAACTTGAGTTCCCACGCCATGCCGGCCATAACGTCCATGGCGTCGGCACCGCCAACACCAATGGCTACCATACCCAAGCCACCAGCGTTTACCGTATGGGAGTCGGTACCTATCATCATTCCACCCGGGAATGCGTAGTTTTCCAATACTACTTGGTGAATGATACCGGCACCGGGCTTCCAGAATCCGATTCCGTATTTATTAGAAATCGAGGACAGGAAGTTGAATACCTCGTTGTTCTTATTCAACGCATCGCTCAAATCTTGTGTTGAACCAACGCGCGCTTGAATAAGGTGGTCGCAATGCACAGTGCTTGGTACCGCTACTTTTTTGCGGCCGGCTTGCATGAATTGCAGCAATGCCATTTGTGCAGTTGCATCTTGCATGGCTACACGGTCGGGAGCAAAATCTACATAGCTTTTACCACGTTCGAACGCGGTGTTGGCGTCGCCGCTCCACAAGTGCGTGTAAAGGATTTTTTCGGTAAGGGTTAATGGTTTGCCGGTTACTTTACGAGCAGCCTCCACACGTTGCGGGAAGCGGCTGTAAACGGCTTTTATCATATCGAGATCGAAAACTTTGCTCATCGTTATCAGAAGTTTTTTGTTCGGGCGCGAATGTACGGCGATTTCAACCGCGAATCATGCCCCGAAAAAGGTGAAGTTTTGCAAAAGATATTGAAAGCCCAAAAGGCAATTATTGACTCAGGTAGAAGTCAATGAGCCCCTCAGGTGCATCGATGTGAACCTCACGTTTTTCGTGGTCAATCGATTCGAAAAAATCGCCGTTCAGCGGGAGAAGGATTTCCTTTTTTCCATGCATGATTACCAGCAACGGATTGTTGGGCGATTCTTCAATGTGGTCTACCACGCCAATATCTCCTTTCTCGCTATCGAATACCTTGTAACCTGCAATGGCACGCAAAGCAGCGCGATCCGTGTCGGGCGCGCTCATGTCGCTTAGGTTGATGTAGATGGTCGATTTTACCAGTGCTTTGGCTTTCTCTTCCGTGTCGATTCCCTCCAATTTCACCTTGGCGGCGGTGTTGGTTTTGTACTCCAGCGACTCAACGAAATAGGGCACCAGCGTTCCTTTAATGTCCAGAAAAAGTATTTCCAAATCCTCGTAATCATGGATATCGCCTGTGTCTAGCGCTGCAGTAAGCTCTCCTTTATAGCCGTGCAATTTTGAAAAGTAGCCTATGGCGTGCAGGTCTTTTTTATCGGGAATGGTTGTCATGCGTTTTCGTGTCTAAAAAAAAAGCCACTCCGCAGAGTGGCTTTTTGGAATGTTATTCGAATTATGCTTCAGCGTTGTCGCCTGCTTCTTCAGCAGCCGGAGCTTCAGCAGCTGGAGCTTCTTCGGCCGGAGCCTCAGCTACAACTTGGTTAGCACTTGCACTGGCTGCTTCAGCCGCTGCAGTGATGGCCTTCAGGCGATTCTCATTCACCTCACGCTCATGCTTCATTATTTTGCTAAGGTTATCGCTCTTTTCTTTTGCCAAACGATCTTTCTTACCTTGAACCTTGTTGCTCTTATCTGCAGACCAAGCTTCAAAACGCTTATCGGCTTCTTCTTGTGAGAACGCTCCTTTCAATACACCTTTTTGAAGATGCTGACGGTAAAGAACGCCTGTGTAGCTCAGCATGGCACGAACTGTATCAGTTGGTTGTGCACCGTTGTTGAGCCACTGAAGGGCTTTTGTATTATCCAGCTGAATAGTAGCCGGGTTTGTGTTTGGGTTGTAACTGCCAATGCGCTCAATGAACTTACCATCGCGTGGTGAACGTGAGTCTGCTGCTACAATGTGGTAGAAGGGGCTTCCTTTCTTACCGTGACGTTGAAGTCTAATTTTTACTGCCATAATTTTTTGTTTGTAGGGTGCGAAACCCTGTTAACAAGTATTGATTTTAGGGTTGCAAATGTAGGACGTTGTGCGTGAAAAACAGGGTAGTATGGAAAAAAAAGATTTTTTGGGGCGAAACTGCTCCAGGAAACTGCTTTCTTGTGACATTGAAACTGGAACATTGTGTCGGGGTGAATTATGTTTAAGTATTTGATAAATAGTCTTTTGTTTTTGTTTCTGGTGCTTGTTTCCGAACTCGGATTCGCGCAGTACGAAGACAATCCCCTGCGCGGAAGTAGATGGGTAAGTGTTGGTGGTGGCATCAATACCTCCGATTACTGGTCGTGGCAAGGCATGTTGTCTTACTCGAAGCGCGGAGAAGGATCGTTGGTTCAACTTCGCGCTGCTTTCACGCAAGAACTGTGGATTGCGCCCAATGATTCTTGCACGGAAAAGCATAATAAGCTTTCGGAGTTCGGGGTGCTTTGGGGCGATGGCTGGGGGGGGAGAAAATGGTATGTAACCGGCTCGGTTGGGTTTGGGTTGAATGTCCGGCAATATTGTCGAAAAGCCGATTATGAAAATGAGTATATCACCGGTTTGACGCTTGGAGTGCCATTTCAGGTGGAAGCCGGCCTAAGAATGGGTAAATACGCAGCCATAAGCTTCATCGGAGTGGGTAATTGGAATTTTCGAGAACCTTATGCAGGGGCTCATTTGGCATATACCCGATTTATAAAAAAATGAGCACAACCTTTTTTTACCATGCTCACGCTGGCTTGCACGAAAGTGTAGCGTTTGATTCATCTGAGGCGACCCATATTTCAAAAGCGTTGCGCTTGAAATCGGGCGATCGAATTGAGTTGACCAATGGCATGGGAGAACTTTTTCTCGCCGAGTTATCGATGGATAAGCATCATGTTTCGGCGCGAGTTATCGAGGTGTTATCAGTATCTGATTTATTCGTCCCTCTTCATTTAGGCATAGCACCCACAAAAAATGCCGACCGAATCGAGTGGCTGGTGGAGAAGGCAGTTGAGTTGGGAGTTGGTGAAATCAGTTTCCTGAATTGCGCTCATTCGGAACGTTCGCGTATTTCCATGGATCGCATCCATCGAGTAGCCATTGCGGCATTGAAACAGTCACGCCGCACGTTTCTACCGAAAATCAATGAGTCATTGGACTTTTTGGATTGGCTGAAGGGTGTCGATTCTGAGCAGCGCTTTATCGCACATTGCATGGATAATGTGCCGCGAACGCTTCTTCGCGACTCGATTCAGTTGAATGCAAGTAATGTTCACTCTACCGTTTGCATTGCCATCGGTCCGGAAGGCGATTTTTCAGAAACGGAAGTGCAGGCGGCATTGGCTGTTTCCTTTCAATCCGTAAGTTTGGGCAGTGCTCGTCTGCGCACGGAAACTGCGGCATTGGCTGCAATACACACCTACAATCTCATGCATCAGCATTAACACAATGAGTCGAATTACCATTTTCATTTTTGCTTTCACATTCATCTGCAATTCAATCATTGCGCAGCTGAATGTGATCCCTCAACCCGATCAGTGGAACATTGGGTCGTCACAATTTATCCTCAATGAACAGACTGTAATTGCGTCCAATCGGTCAGCGAGGAAGGAGGCCGAATTTCTGGCAAAATGGCTCTTCGAAGCGACAGGTAAAAAAATGGAGGTTGTGGATATGAATGAAATGCCACAAGAGAATTTCATTGTGCTCAGCGCATCCAAAATGAGCAGCGAGCAAACGGAGGAAAGTTTGAAGAATTTGCCGGACTCACTTCGTAAGCGGGCATTACAGGCCGATCGCTCACGCTATCGTCTCAACGTAACTCCCAAAGGCATTTTAGTGAATGCCGAATTTGATGAGGGCGTTTTTTACGGGGTTCAAACCTTCCGTCAATTATTACCGGTACTGGCAGAGCAACAAAAACTGAAGCTTCCTTTACAGCTTTCAACGATGCTCATTCAGGACGGTGCAAAATTCCCACATCGCGGTTTATTGCTCGATTGCTGCCGCCACTTCATGTCGGTTGACTTCGTCAAGAAGTACATCGATGCACTTGCTTATTACAAGATGAATGTGCTCCACTGGCATCTCACCGAAGATCAGGGTTGGCGCATTCAAATCGATCAATATCCTTTGCTAACCGAGGTCGGTGCATGGCGGAAGGAAAAGGACGGGACGAAGTACGGTGGGTTTTATACGAAGGATCAGATTAGGGAAGTTGTGGCTTATGCTGCAGAGCGCCACATCACGGTCATACCGGAAATAGAGTTGCCCGGCCATTCAAGCGCGGCCATCGCTGCTTATCCTGCATTGAGTTGCACTCACCAGTCTATCGAAGTCGAAAACGAATGGGGAGTATTTAAGGATATCTATTGCGCAGGCGACGAATACACCTTTGAGTTTTTGGAAAACGTGCTTACGGAAGTGTGCGAGCTATTCCCATCACCTTACATTCATATCGGTGGCGACGAGGCTCCGAAGTTTCGATGGGAACAATGCGAGAAATGTCAGCGTCGAATCAAGCAGGAAAAGTTGAAAGATGAGGCGGAGTTACAGACCTACTTCATTGAGCGCATTGCGGCATTTCTGGAAAGCAAGGGCAAGCGAATCATTGGTTGGGATGAAATTCTGGAAGGCGGTATTCCGGCCGATGCCATGATACAAAGCTGGCGCGGCATGGAAGGCGGCGAACATGCTGCTAAATCGGGGCATGATGTGGTGATGTCGCCTACTAGCCATTGCTATTTCGACTATGGTTTGAGTTCAACCGATATGGAAGAGGTCTATAATTTCAATCCAATTCCGGCATCTCTCTCAGTTGCGGAGTCGAAATACATTCGCGGAGGAGAGTGCAACATGTGGACAGAACATGCACCTCAGGAAACGGTCGACAGCAAGGTGTTTCCTCGTATGCTGGCGCTTGCAGAGGTGTTGTGGACCTATCCCGACCAACGCAATTATGCGGCTTTCAACAAGCGAGTGGAAGAACATTATGAGCGTCTGAGGGCTCTCAATATCCAACCGGGATTTCCCAAAGTGCCCGTATCGATGCGTGCGATTCCTTCGGAAAATACCTTGAACGTTGAATTGAAGCCGGCTTTTCAAGGAGTGCATGTCACCTATTCATTGGCTCCTTCAGGCACAAGGCCGGGCGACAAAATCCTGAATTATACGAATGCTATCGTGATTAACAGGCCCACGTTGCTTAGCGCGCAAGCCACAATGAACGAAATGAGTTATACCGAGCCCATGCAGTGGTGGTTTGAGCCGCATCTTGCGATGGGCGACTCTCTCAAGCTTGCCAATGAACCGTCGCCTTGGTATACAGGCGGTGGATTGAATGCCCTCGTTGATGGTCGATTGGGATCAACAAATTTCCGCGATGGCGCATGGCAGGCCGTGCAAGGCAAAGACATGGAAGCGGTCGTCGACTTAGGAGTATCAACAGAAATTCAAGAATTGGAGACTCGTTGGTTTATGTATGGAAATGCCTGGATCTTCCTTCCGAAATCGGTGGAGTATTTCATCAGTGATGACGGAAAGAACTGGAAGTCGGCCGGGAGAGTGGATTGTAATATCGACGAAAAGAAGGACGGCGAGTTCTTCGAGCCACTATCGCTGAAAAGACTGAATAAAAAGGCTCGATACGTTAAAATGGTCGCGCAGAATCACGGTCCTTGTCCTACCTGGCACGATGCACCGGGTGAGCCTTCGTGGCTCTTCTGCGATGAGCTTATCGTTCGCTAAACCTTACAGGTGCATGAATTCTTTCTTCGCCTTGAGTTGCTCTTCCGATTCGCGGTGAGCAGGGTCGTCCACGCAGCAATCTACGGGACATACTGCAGCACATTGCGGCTCGTCGTGGAAGCCAACACATTCGGTGCACTTGTCTGAGACGATGTAATAAACGTCCATGCTAACCGGCGTTTGATTGGAGTCGGCATCCATTTCTTCTGACTTCCCGAGCGGATTGAAAATCCCGCGCAGGCCGGTACCTTCCGAATACTTCCATTCGGCGCCACCTTCATAGATAGCGTGGTTGGGACATTCAGGTTCGCATGCACCACAATTGATGCATTCGTCGGTAATCATTATTGCCATGGTCTATACTTTCTAATTTTGCGGCACAAAAATAACACCTTGTGAAGTATGCGTAAACCATCGGAATACCGAATTAGTGCAATCGATCAGTGGGGTCGAATTTTCGGTGCTCTTGGCACCTCGTCGGCTTGGCCCGGTTATGAGGCGGGAGTTACCGCAGAAGAATTCGAGGAGCTGAATCGAATTATCGAAACGCATGTGCATCACAATGGATGGTTCACCGAAAACAACATTCGCAGGGCTTTGTTCGCATGGAGTGAGGAACTTACGACTGAGCGAATAGGGCAATGGCTGGAACGCTACACTTGGAAGGACGCTTCAACGTCGAGAAAGGTCGGCGTTATTTGTGCCGGAAATCTTCCAATGGTTGGCCTGCACGATGTGTTGAGTGTCATGTTGAGCGGTCATATTGCTTTCGTAAAGCTTTCATCCGACGATAATTTGTTGATGCCGGCCTTGCTTAAAATACTCATGCGACTTGATGAATCGGTCGAGGGTCAGTTAGTATTTGCCTCTGGTTTGATGAAGGACATGGAGGCTGTAATCGCAACAGGTAGCAATAATACTTCGCGCTATTTCGAGCAGTATTTTGGGCATTTGCCACATATTATACGAAAGAGCAGAACCAGTGTAGCCATTTTGTCGGGCAAGGAAACGGACGAAGAATTGAAAGCCTTGGGCCGCGACATTTTTGCTTATTTCGGACTCGGTTGTCGCAATGTGTCTAAGGTGTATTTACCCGAAGGATTCAAAATTGATAGGCTTTTTAATGCGCTGTTTGAATACAACGCCATCATCCATCATCACAAGTATGCCAACAACTATGACTACAACAAGGCTGTTTGGCTGCTCAACAATGAATCATTGCTCGACAATGGTTTTTTACTGTTGAAGGAAGACGAATCTCTGGCATCTCCCACAGGAAGCCTGTATTACGAACACTATACAGATGAACAGGGACTGAGACAAAATCTTGGTGAGCGCGCTCATGAGATTCAGTGTGTGGTAAGCCACGCCGATATTCCATTCGGTGGCAGTCAAAAACCTGCACTGTGGGATTATGCTGACGGCCTAGACACCTTGGCTTTTTTGCAGTCGCTCTAGTTCCATAGCAACTCAATTGCCCAGCCGACCGGGGTCATTGCCTCGCCATGGATCCTTGAAGTGCGTGGCAACTCCCAGGACTGTATTCTTTACCCGGAGCAGGATGCGTTTCATTCAGAATAGGGTACATTTGTTCCCCATTGTATTAGAAAATTACATGAAACACGCGATATTTTCACTCTTGGTGATTTCTCTTCTTTTTTCTTCTTGTGAAACAGAAGTCGATTTGAATGCACCATACCAGAACACGACCGTTATTTTCGGTTTGCTTGACCCGGATTCCAATGGCGACAATGTGATTTCTGTTCAGGATACGCAATGGATTAAAATCAACAAGACTTTTTTGGGAGAAGGAGATAACAACAATTACGCGGCTATTCGCGATAGCTCTGAGTATTCAGATGATGATTTTGTGAAGAAAGTAGTTGAGCGAATTGTGGATGGTGATGTTGTAGAAGAGTATGAGTTGGTTTCTACAACGGTTACCAATCGCCAAATGAATGGTATTTTCTATGGCCCGGAGCAGACGATGTATTACTTCATACCACCGGCTCAAGGGCTTAATCAAAATTCTGAGTATCGCCTTGTGCTGCAATTTACGGATGGCCGAGAAGTGACAGCATCGACCAAGGTTGTGAGTTACAACAGTTTCTCGTGGCTCACTCCTCAGCAAAATGCAACCTTCATCCTTGCTTCGATTTCTACTAATGGAGGTTTCAATTACACCTCCGAAGTTGCTATTCGATGGAATGCGGCTACAAATGCAAACGTTTACGATGCGCGTCTTCGTTTTCATTTTACTGAGCTGGTCTATGAAAACGACGACTGGTCCGATACTCCTGATACCACAAAGAAGTTTTTGGATTTCAACCTCGGCAGTATTTCAGATGATGAAATTACAAGTGGTCAGCTCCTGAAGATCACCTTCGATGGCAGAGCATTCTTCTCGTTCCTTCAGAATAATCTGGTGGCCGACCAGCGTATTCGAAGAATCATCGGAACTTACGATACACAACAGCAGCGCACCGAGTGTTTTGATGTGATGCTTACGATGGGTAACAATGATTTGAAGTCCTATATTGAAGTGAATTCGCCTTCTACCGGTGTGGTTCAGGAACGTCCAATTTACACAAACGTGAATAATGGCATTGGCTTATTCGCATCAAGGGGAACGCGAAATCTGATTTCGTTGCCTCTTATAGCATTCGACAATAATAGCCAGCCCAATGCAGGGAATTTGGCAGCTCTTGTTCAAAGCGAATACACATACGCACTTAACTTCTGTGACCCAAATGGTTCTTCTGATTTCCCTTGCGGAAACTGATTCCTATTGCTTAACAAAGCGGGTTTGCTGAGTTATTCCATCTTGTTCCAATCGGATGAAGTAAAGGCCGCTCGCTAAACTTAGCGTATCGATGCGCTTATGAAGTAGGCTTCCTTCTTTTACTTTCTGCCCGGAAGAATTTAGTATGACGTAGTAATCAGATGAATTTCCTTCGCTAAGAATGATTTCTCCCGAGGTCGGATTAGGAAATACGCTCAATGAATTGGATACTGCTTCTTCAATACCGACACCGAGGTCTGCCGTTCGTGCAGTGATTTGGGTGCCTAAAAATGGACTTTCGGTGGATGTTATTTCGAGAACCGGAACTTTGAATTCAGTGCTCAGCCACTGGTAGGTGGTGATGTCTTTGGGGAACTGGATTCCGCCGAAAGGTAGAACGCTCACGAATATTGAATCGAATCCGGTTACAGTTGATTTAACCCTTAATACGTCGAAGGATTGTCCATACAGGTTGAGTGTTCCCCACCCGTCGCACTGGTAGTCGCGGTATTGGTCTGTTCCATAATAGGCTATCGTAGGTACATCAAGTTGCAGAACCGAATGCGAGTTTCCGGATGAATTATACGTAAGAGGGAGGTCGTAAATGATGTCGCGGTCGTCATATTGTGCGTTTAAGGGCACGCCTTCAATGGTCGCTACTATGCCGGTCATGGCATAAACGTTTCCACTGTTCTTGTAGATTTGATAGGCGTTTTCGATTGCAATCGGAATCGGCAGGTCCGAAAGCATGGCAGCACCAATTCCAAAATCAGAATTGTACTCGGGGAAAAGAGGGTTATTGAAGAATAGCTGATCGACCAATGATAGGCTTCCCATATCAACGCATTCTGTTCCTGCATCGAGCGCGCCTGGTTGTATCACATCGTCGCCGAAGTTCCAGGTATAGTTCGGCCCGGTAGCATCGAGGTCAAAATCGGTCAG
>Ga0315905_10001548_pt1 | contig 24668 bp, 25 predicted proteins | sample LakEriMetagenome_5_FD_203522 | JGI IMG/M metagenome (GOLD analysis project Ga0315905, IMG submission 203522) | Freshwater fungal communities from buoy surface, Lake Erie, Ohio, United States - Buoy 4 MA121 | ecosystem: Environmental > Aquatic > Freshwater > Lake | place: USA: Lake Erie, Ohio...
TTTTGTACTTTATTTGAGAGTATAGGTAGTAAATTTAAATCTGATTGTGTTGGAGAGTATTATGATGATACTAAACAAGACTTAACTTTCTATTGGGAAAAATTTAACAAACACTTTAAATAAAAAAAATAAAAATTAATTTGGTAAATTAAATATAATAATGTTATATTTGTAAAAAATAAATATATGGTAGAAATTAAAACACTAGGTAAAAACATTTTAGTAAGGCAGTTACCTTCTAAAAATATCTCTGATGGGGGTATAATTATGGCTGGTAAAAGTAAGGGGGATATAAGTGATTATGAGAATTGGTTAGCTGAAGTTATCAGTATTGGAGAGAAAGTTAAAGATGAGGTAGCTATAGAGGTAGGAGATATTATTATGATGGATCCAAGTTATGCTCCAATTATGTTTGATGATCCTAATTTTGTCAAAGTAACACCAAGTTTAATACAAGAGGATTCAACCGATTTAAAAACATTAACACCAACAGCAGATCCATTAATGATGGCATTTGTAACATATTCACAAATTTTAAGTAAAATAACAAATAAATAAAAATAAAAAATGGAAACAACACCAACATTACAAGAAGTAGTAGAACAAGCAATGACTACACCAGAAGTAACTACACCAGAAATGGGAGAACGTAAACCAACAGCTAAAGAGATTGCTGATTATAAAAAGACTTTAAAAGAAAACACAGAACTTTTAGAGTTAGAAGCACGTAATTGGAAAGCTCAATATGAGTCTTTGACTTATAGAATTGAGTTAGGTAAATTAAATGCAAGTTTAGCAAAACCAGAAACTACACCTAGCAACTAATGGAGAATTATTTCGTAAAAGATACTATTAAATTGGAATCTCTACGAGATGTCTTAAAACTATTTATTAAGGTAAAGGCTAAAAGTAAGGGTTATAACTTATCTGAAGCCTACCTTAATTTAATAGTTGATTTTCATTTTTATGGGTTTAGTAAAGATACTTATGAAAAGCATTTAACTAAATCTTTAACTGATAAAACTTATTTCAAAAGTGAAGCTACTATTGATAATAGTAAGTCTTATTTAAAGAAAATAGGTATTATAGAAAAAGATAATTATGTTATCTCATCAGAATATTTACCTGCTTTAAAAGAAACTGATAAATTTCATTTAACTTTAAAGTTATATCATGATTAAAAAAATGAATGATGTATATAGAGATCTAGCTGAAAAAGAAGGTTTAGAATATGAAATGATTAAATCTATAGGAGATACGGTATTTACTCATTTAAAAGATAAAATGTTATCTTTAGATGATACTAATTTATGGGTTAGTCATTTTGGATATTGGGTGATTAAATCACGTAAGATTGAAACACAATGTAAGAATTATTTACAAATGCGTAAATATAAAATAAAGAAATATCCAGATTATATTAATAAACCTATAGGCGCATTTCCAAAAAAATTATTTGCTGTTTATTTAAATAAAATAAAAAAATTTAAAGAATATAAAGAAAGCTTTGCTCAAAAACAAAGAGATTTTTGTAAAAAATTAGTTCAAGGATATGAAACCAACAATAGTAACAACAACACCGACAATTAATTTAGGTACTTGTCAGCCTAACAGTAACCATCACTTTACTTTTAATATAACAAATAATAGTATAGAGAATGTTACATTAAGTATAAGACCTTCTTGTGGTTGCACTAGACCAGTATTAGATAAAGAGACTATGGGTCCTTTAGAAATGCAATTTGGTAAGGGTGAAATACATTTAAGTTCTCATAAGGGAGTTTTTAATAAATTTTTAATGATTACAGACACTAATAGTGGTAATGTAATACAAATAACAATTACAGGTAATGTTGTATAGATTAGATAACAGAATTACAGATGAATCCTTAGATGGATTAATAAGTGTTGTAAGAGAGTTACAACCTTTAGAAGATTTACATATATATTTAAGAGGTGAAGGTGGTGAAGTAGGACCAACTGAAGCTATTATAAATATATTAGATAATCTTTCTAATACCAATAATGTAAGCATATTTGCTTATGATTTTATTTTATCTTGTCATTTTCATATATTTTTTAAAAGTAAGATACAAAATAAAATTATTTTAGCTAATTGTCATGGTATGATCCATAAAGAATCTTGGGATTTAACTTTAGTTGAAGGTGCTGGTGTTAAACCACATCATAGATTTATGAGAGATTACATTACTAAAAGAGATACTTTACCTGAATTAAAAACATTAGTTAAATTAACACCTGAAGAAACTAAAATGTATAAAAACAATGAAGATATTTGGGTATTAAATGATAGATTACATGAGATGTTAGAGTATAATAAAAAGAAAACCATTAAAAAACAAATAAAAGTAGTATATGAAAATAACAAGATCTAACCTAACAATACATAATATTAAAAGGTTTATTGTAGCTTATAAAAGAAAAATTCAAATTTGGTTATTCTCCAGAAAAGTTGTAACTTCATTGTTTAAATATAGTGATAGTTTAACTGAATATGCTGAATCTTCTAATCATATTAAAGAACAATTAATATGGAGATTAGAAATGATGAAAAATAATGAAGAAGGAAAGCAATGTATAGCTAAAGGAGAATGTATTCACTGTGGTTGTAGTGTACCAGATTTACAATTAAGTGATGATGCTTGTGAAGGTACATGTTATCCAGCTATGATGAATGAAAAAGAATGGGTTAAATATAAAATAGAGAACCATTTTAATGTAGACATTCATAGACAAATAGTTTATAAATATATTGTGTAAAATATCGTTAGTAATAACGTCTTTATTTTGTCTCCCCTATAAAACGATCATAAGCTAGGGCATTATTATAATTTGGATAGTATCCACCCATCACATGTTATAGCGTGTAATTATAATACTAGAAAGAGTGGGTTTACGATAGGTTGACCGATCGGTTAGGTGACAGTCTGCAAAACTGTTTAAGTTGGTTCGATTCCAGCACTTATCTCTAAATAATAAATATGAAAACAATAACAATATTATCTAAAACTACATGTGGTCCTTGTCAAGCATTAAAACAGTTTATTAAGACTTTACCAGAGAATAAACAGAAAATGTTTACCATAATTGATGATACAACTATTAATATGAATAAATTAATTAATATGGTTAAATCTTATGATAGTAATGGTTTTCCTACTATTATATTAAAAGATAATGGTAAAGAAGAAGTAATTATTGGATTAAATTTACCTAAGATTAAAGAGTTTATAGCATAATGGATTTAGTTGAATGCATAAAAGATAATGATTATCATCCTATTTCTTTAAAGTATATAAAGAATTTTCCTGTACTTAGGGAGATATATACTATAAGAAAAAGACAACATACACAAAATGGATTAGGTTATCTATTAGAAGAGATAGAAAATCCTGTTATGGAAAATGGTAAAGAACCTTCTTTTAATGCTAAAAGATTTAGACCTATAGATAGTACTGATGATTTAGTTAAAGAATTAATAAATGAATTAGAATATGCAGAATAAAATAAAAGAGTTATTAAATAGACTTCATGAAGAAGGTCATATTAATAATAATGAATATAATATGTTATCTTCTTTAAATGAAGAGGTTAAAATGTCTAAGTATATTTTAGATAAATCATCTAATAATAGTTGGGAGTCTTTTATTAAAAATAAAATACCAGAAAGTAAGTTATGAGTTATTTAGGAGTTAGAGAACTTATTGCAGAATTAAAACCTGAATTTGATCGTGTAGGTAAAGCTACTAAAATAGCTAAAGCTGCATTAAAAGATCGTGGAGAAAAAGCTGACAAAGATAACCTAAGAATAGAGATAGATTTAGTATTAGCTGAATGGGATGCTAAAAGAGATTTAGGTATTAAGATACAGGAAGAACTTTGTCAAAAAGAATTAAAATCTAATCCTAATTCTTCTTATGAAGGTTATAGTTGTAACATCTTTGATAGTAAGATACCTTTTGTTAAGAGTGATAGTAAGTTAGAAAATAACAGGGTTTATTTAGAGAAGAAATTAGTAAGTAATAAATATGGACTTATAGGATTTGCTGATTATATTAATGTTTCACGTGGAACAATTAATATAACAGATAATAAAGTATTGGATAAACTATATAGATCTTCTTCATATAAGACTGATACAGGTTTCCAAATAGTTGGGGAAAAGATGTATGAACCTTTAGAACATTTAGATAATTGTAATTATAATGATGCAGTATTACAACTAAGTTTATATATGTATTTAGCTTGGGAAAATAATAAGAATTTAAAAATAGGTAAGTTATTTATAAGACATATTAAAGTTAATGAGAAGGGTAAAAAAACTAAAGATGAGTTAATACCTGTACCATATATGAAAAATGAAGTTAAGAAGATTTTAAAATATAAATTATTAAATAATGAAGATTAATTTATTTGATTTTGATAAAACAGGTAAAGCTAAAATTACTAAACATATTAAAGATATATGGTATTTAAATGCTATATTAGAGAAATATGGAGAAGAGAATGCTTTAAAACTATTCAAAGTTTTTGATATGGTTTATAATTTAAATCCTACAGAAAATCCTTTTGCTAATTTAGCTGAAGATAATAAATATGAAACTGTTTTACGTAGTACATATCCTGAATTAGATCTTGTTATAGATTTAGAAGATGACTTAATAGAACAAGCTTTAGATTTAGTAGGAGAACTTTATGAGACTCCAAAATATAGAGCTTATAAAGCTATTAAAATGACTTATGAGAAAGTAGTTAGAGAGTTAGAGTTTGCTAATATTGATTTAACTAGAGAGAGTGGTAATATGGGAGAGATTAGAAAAGCTTTAGATTCTTTTGAGGATTTAAATAAAAAACAGAATGAATCTTATAAAGAGTTAGAAGAAGAGATGGAAATAACTCAAGTTAAAGGTGGTGGACAAGCAAGACGTAAAATACAAAGTGAATTAGATTAATGAAAGTACCTTGTAAAAATATACCTACATATGACTACGATTTAAAAGAGTGGTCTACAACTTCTTTTAGTGATCAGTTAGAATTTGGAAAATATCTAGAGTCAAATTGTTATAAAGAACCTGGAGAATATAAATTTGATGAAAGAGTAAAGAAATGGAGTGAATTAGCTGATACTTTTACTAAGAATGGTAGATATACGGATTATGCTAAAGGAACTCCAGAATATAATAATTTTTGGGATCAAGAAGAGTTAAAAAGTAGATTAGGTGTTATATGGAAATCTAAAGATATTATATGGTATACAACTAGAGATTATTATTTTTTAATAAACTTTTGTCCTATTGTAAATAAAGAAAAAGGTTATGTAGAAACTTTTTGTGATATTAGAGATGTTCAATATCATATGATGATGTATGAAAAAATAGCTGAGATTTTTCACCAACATGCAGCTATATTAAAAAGAAGACAGATGCTTTTCTCTTTTTGTCATGTTGCTAAAACAATAAACTATCTTTATTTTGAAAATAGAAAAAGGTTAAAATGGTTTGCTAGTGATGAATCTTTTATTGATGATGTAAATGGTTCTTGGTCAATTTTAAACCAATATAAGACTCATTTAAATAACCATACAGATTGGTATAGAAACTTCTCTCCTGATAAAGGTGGTGAAATCCAACAAAGACAACAAATTAAAAAGTTTGGTAAATGGGAATGGGAAGGTAATGAAAGTTCAGTTGTAGCTAAAACTTTAAAGAAAGATCCTAAATTAGGAGTCGGTGGACCTACTTTCTGGGCTTGGTATGAGGAGGGTGGTATTGCTCCAACAGCTGATATTACCTTACAGTATATGGAACCAGCCTTATCTTCAGGATTAGGTAGAGTGGGTTCTTTTTGTATAGGTGGTTCTGTGGGGGATTTAAAAGAATGTAAACCTTTAGAAACATTTATTAAAGAACCTAGAGTTTATGGTTTTCATGCTGTAAATACAAAATGGTTTGATGAGACATCTGTAGAACATCAATGTGGTTTATTTATACCTGCTCAATATGGTATGCCAGAAGCTACTGATTCCTATGGAAATAGTGATGTAGATTTAGCTATTAGATTATTAGATAAAGCAGAATTTGAGGGGTTTAAAGCAGGGGAATATGGTAAGATAATGGATGAACCTGCTTGGAAAGATTTACCACCAGAACAATATGTATTAAAAAAATCTCAAAGTCCTCGTACTATTAAAGAAGCTTTTGCTTGGAGAGAGATGTCTTTCTTTAATCCAAAAATTGTAGAAAATACAATAGCTAAATTAGAAGTTACTAAACCTAAGTTAATTAATTGTGAATTATTTGAAGATAATACTGGAGAAATTAAATGGAGAAATGTTGAAGAAAGAGCTGCAATAACAGTATTTCCATTTAAAGGTATTGCAGATACTGATAAAAGAGGTTGTGTTCAGATATATGAATTACCAAAATTAAATAAAGGTGAGGTAGAACCACAAGCTAAAATGTATTTTGCAGGTGTCGATCCTATTCAAACAGATATAACAACAACTTCAAACTCTTTATTTTGTATCTATATATTTAAGAATGTATCAAGAACTACATATATAGATCCAGAAACAAATACTCAAAAAGTAAAAGTAGAGGGTTATAAACCTGTAGCTTGGTATATTGGTAGGTATTCAGATAGAAAACAAACTAATACACAAGCTGAGTATTTAATTAGGTTATATAATGCTTTCACTTTAGTAGAGAGTAATGTTACTTCTTTTATTGACCATATGAGAACTAAAAACATTGAAAACCGTTATTTAATGACTAAAAGAGAAGCTGCTCGTATTTATGGTGAAGATATTGTTAATGAGAGTTATGAAACAGGTGTAGGTTATGGTATAGCAATGACAATGAATGGTAAGTTAAAAAATCATATCTTAAATAAAGAAAAAGAGTATGCTGAAGAGATTTTAGATACTATTTCAAAACCAGATGGAGGCATTGTTAGAACAATTTATGGAGCAGAAAGAATACCTGATATAGGTTTACTTAGAGAGTTTATGGGGTATAGGAAAGGTATTAATACGGATAGAATAGTTGCTTTTGGTTTAGCTTTATCTGCTTGTGAACTATATGCTACTTCTGGGGTAGTTTCTGATGTTGATGAGACAGATTTAGAACCAGATGTTATTAAAATACCTATGAACTCCCAAAAGTTCTTTTCTAATCAAAAAACAGGGGGTATTAAAAGAAAAGGATTCTTTTCTACTAGGATGAGAGTTTAATATAAAAAGTTAATTCATAATATAAATTAAAATATATATCTTATATCGTAAGAGAATTATAATGGCAAAAACACAAAAAAAAGCTAAAACTATAAAAGATATAGTTGTAACATCTAGACAAATTATAAATGGCTGGACAAGTCCTTCATCTTCTGATGCAAGATTATGGGGTGTATTCCCATTACAAATGATTTCTAAGTTTGAAAAGAATGAAAACTGGATTAAATGGAACATGGACTGGTTTGAAAGACTTGGCTATGATACATTATCTTTGCAATATAGCAAGATTGATAAAGATTATAAAATGGCTGAAGGTGTTTTAGATCCTTCAGATTATGGTATTTCAGATAAGAATGAAGATAGTTATGTCAGTGGTATTATAAGTGAGAATGAAGAAGGTAATATGCCTATTATGTTTTTCCCTATTGTTCCTACAATTGTTAACTTATTTGTTGGGGAGTATATAAGAAGAGATAGTCGTATTATAATTAAAGCTATTGATGAATATACTCAAAATAAGAGACAAGAAGAGAAGAAAGGTATTATTACACAAATACTTATTGAAAAAGCTAAAAGAGATTTAGAATCTAAATATAAAGGTAATACAGAAGACCCTAATTTTGGGAAAGATTTAGAATATCAACAAAAATTAGTAGAGACAGAATTAAAGTTTAAAAAGTATTCTTCAATAGCAGAGCAATGGGCTAATCATATGGTTAAATGGGATAATGCTAGATTCCATATGAAAGAATTACAAGCACAATCATTTAGAGATGTTATTGTATCTGATAAAACTTTTTGGCATATTAGAGCTTTAGAAGATGATATTAAACCTGAAATCTGGAATCCAAAAAATGTATTTTTCCATAAACCTACTGATAAAATATGGATGAGTGATTGTACATATATAGGTAGACAAATGTATATGAGTTTAGCTGAAATTATTCAAAACTATTCTCATCTTATGGAAGAATATGATTATGATAATATTCAAGGTTCTCAATTATCAGGTTCTTTAGGTACTAATAACTCTTTAGTTAATTTAGTACAAGGTACTAATCTTGGAGATAATTCTAAATGGACTGATTTTTCTCAAGAACATCCCTATAATATTACAGACTCTACTGCGGAAAATCATTTATTACAAGATAGAGTTAATAGACAAATGAATGATTGGATTAATAGTGCTAATAAAGATGTTAATCTAGATGATTCATTACGTAATAATATGTTACGTGTAACAGAGACTTATTGGAGATCTTATGCTAAACAAGGTACTTTAACAAAAATAGATACATTAGGTATTAAAAGTACAGATATTATTAGTGAAGATTATATTGTTACAGAAGAACCTGTTTATGATAACTCTTTAAATAAAAAGAATACTAAAGATAATTTAGTATCTGGAGAACATATTGATTGGTATTGGAAACCTGAGATAAGATTTGGTGTTAAGATAGCTAGAAGACCTATTGGTTATAGTACTGTAGATATTAATTCATTAGAAAATGGTATTTATTTAAGTGGTAAACCTATAGATATACAATTAAATAAAATACCTGTAGAAGGTATGTCTTTATCAGATAGAAGTGTAGATTCTGTTTCTTTAGTTAGAAAAATGGCTCCTTTTCAAATAGGTTATAATATTGTAAACAATCAGAACATTGATATGTTAGGTAATGCTTTAGCAACAGGTAAAGTAATTATGATTGATCAAAACTTTATACCTAAAAAATCTTTTGGTGAGACTTGGGGTAAAGAAGCTATGGGTAAATGGTTAGAGATTATTAGAAATAATAATATAGCTTTAATGGATGGAAGTCCTACAAATAGTCCTAGTGGTACTAGTTTCTCTCATTTCCAAGTTTTAGATTTTAGTAATACAGCAGATATATTAAGAAATATACAATTAGGTAGTTACTTTAAAAATGAAGCTTTTTCTATTATTGGTATTAACAATCAAAGAATTGGTACTATCTCTTCATCAGAAACAGCTACAGGTATTCAAACAGCTCAAAATAGTTCTTATGCTCAAACAGAATATATGTTTGATAAACATTTAAATCAGTTAATGCCAAGAGTTAGAGAGATGATGTTACACGTGGAACAATATTTAGCTTCAACAAAACCTAAAGTAAGAGTTGCATATACAAATAGTGATGATCAAAATGTTTTATTTGAGATAGAAGGAAATGCTTTATTATTACCTGAGTTACAAGTATATGCTTATTCTACTTCAGATGTTAAAGCTCTTGTAGAAAAAATGCAACAAATTGCTTTACAGATTAATACAACTGGTTCAGAAATGAGTGATTACATGGAGATTATGAGTTCTGATTCTCCTTCTATTATTATTGAGAACCTTAAAAAAGGTGAAGAACAACGTAGACAAAATCAAGAAGCTCAAAGAGCTCATGAAGAGAAAATGCAGAAAGAAGCTCAATTAGCAAAAGAGAAAGAGTTACAAAGACAAGAAGATTTACAGAAATACTTACAAGAAAAAGAACTTGAAACTAAAAAATATATTGCAGAGATTGGTGAATTGGGTGGTGTACAAACAGATGCTAATCTTAATTCACAGTTAGATAGTTTAGAAAATTTAAAAGAGTTTAATAAACAAGAACAGTTTAATAAAACATTAGATCTTCAAAGAGAACAAAATTTATTTACTCAAAATTTAAAAGAAAGAGAGATGACTTTTAGAGAAAAAGAACTATTATCTAGAAACAATATAGAGAATAAAAAAGTAGAAGTTGCAAAAATTAACAAGAATAAATTTGATGAAAAATAGAATTTACAGTTTTAGCTTATAAGTAATAAATCAAACACTAAACAATTAATAATAGAAATTATTACAATATATTATATCGTAGGGAAACTTACATAAACCAACAAAAAATAAAAAATGGATATTAGTACAAACCCAACAGATGATTGGAATGAATTATTAGGATCTACTTCAGAAACAAACGATCAGTTTCAAGAATTTAGACAAGAAAAAGACATTAGCCTTAATGAAATCATTGAGGATAAAAAAGAAGAGGATCCTTTAAATGATACTTTTAACAATCTAGACGAAACTAAAGAAGGTTTAAAAGAAGGAGAAGAAAACTTAACTCCAGCTGAATTAGATAAAAATACAGCTAGTTATTTAAACAAACTTTTTGAAGAAGGTATTTTAGCCCCATTTGAGGGAGAAGAGATAAAAACCTATGATGATTTTAGAGATCTATTACAAGAAAATATTAAATCTCAATTAGAATTAGTTTCAAATAGTGTTTTAGAATCTGAATTAAATAACTTACCACCACAATTTCAATCAGTAATGAAATATGGTATGAATGGTGGAACAGATGTACAAACATTGTTAGAAAGTTGGAGAGACGCTGAAAGAATTATTACACTAGATCCAAGCAGTCCAGAAGGCAAAAAAGAAATAGTAGCAGAATACTTATCTAAAGTAGGTTATGGTACAGAAGAAATGATTGCTAATGACATAAAAGCTTGGGAAGATTTAGGTACTTTAGATAGCAAAGTTGAAGCATATAAACCAATATTAGAAGAAATGCAAATGCAAAAAATTCTAATGATTGAACAACAAGCAGAACAAGAAAGGTTTCAACAACAACAATTTGAATCTAATTTTTTATCAGCAGTTGAAAATGTTTTAACTCAAGATAAACAAACAATAGGTTTAGAAATACCAGTAGACTTAAAACAAGCTCTTTATGCTCAAAGTTTATCTCAATATGAGAGTCCGTTTACAGGTAGAAAAATGGATGCTTTAGAAGCAATAATAGAAGAAAGTAAATATGGAGAAAACGCTAACCCAGCTTTTTATACAGAGTTGATGTTTCATGCGGCTTATCCAGAACAATATAAAGCAATGTTGCTTTCACAAGTAAAAGCAGAGATAGCACAAACAACAGAAAGAAAATTGAGATCTCAAGTTCAAGCAGATCAAGGTAAACAAAACCATGTATCAATAAACAAGAATATTTCAATTAAACCCATAAAATTTTAAAATAATAAATAAAAAATAAAATAATGAATCCAGCAGGAATATTTTACCGCCAGCACAAGTTCCCAGATGTAAACTCACATCTTAATTGGACTAACAAAGGCTTAAATCTAGCTTCATCTATCAATAGTGATAATGTAAAAGATTTGGGTGTTGTAGCTTTTTGGGCTAACACTATGAAATCAGAAATGCCATTATGGAAATGGTCAGATTTTGATACATCTAATATCATTACTGTAGCAGACAACGAAGAGTACTTAAAGTATAGAGTACCAGTTAAAACTGACAACGTAATTCGTATTGTAAAAGATTTATCAAATACTGATTACCCAGGTATTGATGATTCTACATTTGAAATCATGGTTGATTCAGATGCTTTTGGACCTGGTACTATTTTGAAACCTTCTCAGTTTTCTGAGTTCTCATTATTAGTAACTCCAGATCAAGTACGTAAAGTAGGTGAACATACTATTATTACTGTTCAATTACTTTCAAGTAATATGAAATATGCTCCTAAAGAGTATTTAACTCCAGGTCAACCATTAGGTCGTTTTGGTAGTTTACGTTCTCCTGAGTATGGTCAAGAGTGGACTCCATGGAAATTTAAAGGTGGTCCTTCTGCTAAAGAATATATCATGAAGATTTCTAATGCTGAAGTAAATGCTTCTTATTGGTTATCTGATAAAATTTGTAAATTCTCTGATGGTACTTCAAATGACTCAATCACTTTAAAAAATGCTTACTCTCAAGTAAAACAATACTTTAAAGTAGATGGTATGATAAATCCAACTATTCCTAATTTGGATAGCCCATCATCTGATATGTCAGCTGATCAAATGAAAGAAGCTTTGAAAACAGGTAAAGCTAGTATGTCATTTGCTTATTTGATGGATGATATTTCTTACGGTATGTTGAATAATGATGAGAGACAAATGTTAATGTGGTCTCCAGGTGGTTCAGCTAAATCTTATGATGGACAAGAAGAAATTCAAATGCCAGTAGGTTTATGGTTCCAATTAAAATCAGGTTATATTGTTCCTTTCAATATCAACGGATTTAACTTAGGTATCTTAATTACAGGTTTAGAAAATTACATCTTAGGTAAAAAAGATTACACTACAATTGGAAGTGAGCCAGTTATTGTTTTAGAAACAGGTCGTGCAGGTGTTATGATGGCATCTCATGCTATTGCTAAAAAACAACAAGACGGAGGTTTTGCACAAGGAGTAGTTTATCATAATAGTGATTTTGGATTTGTAACAGGTAAAGCTTCTGATTTAAAAGTTGCTGCTACATTGTTCACAGGTTTCACAATTCCTGGAGTATTTAAAGTAGAATTTAAATATAATGCTGCTTTTGATAACACATGGAATGCTAGTGAATTAGATAATCCAATGGTTACTTCATCATTTGGTACATACAGATTAAGTTCATTTACATTTATTGCATATGATATTAACTCTAAGAAAAATAATATCTTCTTAATCCGTAAAGATGCACCTAAAGTTTATCATCATTGTATCGCTGGTACAGATACTCACCCTATGTATAGAATGCAAGGAAGTACTTCTGCTGGATTTACAGATGGTTCAGGTCAAGTATCAATGGTATCTCACTTAGCTTCTTCAAATAAATCAGGTTTTGGTGTATTTATGAGAAAACAAGTTGGTGCTATCTGGGTTAAAGATCCTACACAAGTATTAATTTTCTTACCTTATAATCCTAAAACAGGAAAACCATTTGGTAATTTAATGTAATAGTCATATATTTACATTTTATTAATATAACTAAATTCTACCATAATGGCAAAATCAATGAAACCTAAAGGTGGAAAAAAGAAAGGTTGTTAAACCATAAATAATAGGTGGGTGATGAATACCGATAAGCACAATTTTTTAAACCAACAAAAGAGTAAAAATGGCAAAAGCTGAAATTAAACAAGATTATAAATCTTTATTAGAAATTCGTGAAGATGAAGTTTATAATGAACCTGTAAAAGAAGGTGAAGCAAGAAAGAAAAGTAAATATGTTTTTATAAAACATAATGCTACAGAAGGTTATGCTGATCCAAATAAATCTGGAGAATACGGTAAAGACTTATTTCCAAATTTTATGTTTGACTTAGCTCTAGTAGCTTTAGACAGATCTGGAAAGAATTTTTACGTAACAGGTTTAAATGAAAAAGATTATAAAGAAGCTTATGAAAAAGAGTTTCTAAATGAAAGTATAAAAATATTAGTTGATGCATTTGGTACAGAAGTAACAGATCCATTTGCAGAAAGATTTTGGAGTGATCCTAGTAGAAGATTAGTTTTAGATAGAGATGAAACTATTTTAGATTTAGATAATCCTGATCATCTATTAATTTACTGGAATATTAAAGGAGGTGGTTATCCAACAATATGTCCTACAGTAGAAGACTTATCAAAAACCAACGCAAGGTTTTACTTAGAAGAACCTCACATTAATTATAATAATGACGCAGAAAGCATTGAAAAATTAAAAGATAAAGCTATTAGAATTTTATCTGAAATTGATGAATCCGGTCATTCTCGTAGGATAATGTTCATTCTTCATAAAAACCTTATAACAGCTCAAGAGGGTACAACGGAAGCAACACCTAAATCTGTGTTATACAAAGCGTTAAGAAAATATATTAATGGTGAATATAATGAGTCACAAAAGAAGAGAGCACCAAAAACATTTTTAGATACTTACGAGTTATATAAAACAAACGAGAAAAAAGCTGAAGTTATCGCTATAGTAAAAGACGCTATTTGGTATGCAATCTTAACAACAGATAAAGATCATTACTTTAAAAATAGTGAGACAGGATATAGCTTTAAAACAACAGATCAAAATAAAGTAGTTGATGAATTATGTAAAGTATCAAATCAAGAAGAGTTGATTTCAATAATGCATCAAGTACAAATAAAATGGAATAAATATTAATGGATTCGAAACTTATTCAATTAAAAATAAAATTACGTCTAAATAAATTAGATAGTGAAGATTATGATAATATAGAATGTTGGATTAAGAGAGAAGCTGTTAATAAAGCACAACTTGAATGGGTACGTAGACAAATTCACGGTATTAATTCAAGTAAAGAAGGTGATGAAGAATCATCAATAAGAGTAGATGATTTACAAACACTCTTAACAAATAAAGTTCTTACAGTTAATAATAGAGGTACATATTTTGAATCTGAATTAATACCTTCTGATTATGGATGGTTTAAATCTATAAGAGTTGAAGGTACTAAAGATGGATGTACAGATATAATATCTGACTTACATCATATAGAAGAGGCTAATGTAAATGTTTGGTTAAATGATTGGTCTAAAAAACCTTCATTTGATTTTAGACAAGCTTTTTATACTTTATCAGGAGACAAAGTAAGAATATATACTGATAATGATTTTAAAGTAACTAAATTAGTTTTACTTTATTATAGACTACCAAAAGAATTTGATATTGAAGGTTGTGATTGGTATAACGAAAGACAATCTTACGATATTGGTTTAGAGTTTAAAGACGATGTATGTGAACTAATAATAGATGAAGCAGCTTATATATTAGCTGGTGATTTAGAACATACAAATGCTTATCAAGCTGCTTACAAAAGAAAAGAAGAAAACAATTAATAATTAAATTTAAATAAAACAAGTATGTCAAACAAATTTCATGTTCTTGATCAACCAATGCTACTTTATGCAGGGTTTGCAAATTCAGGTCACACTAAAGATTTACAACCAGGTATTATCGGAGTTTTTGATGCAAAAACATTCAATGCAGTATCCACAGTTGATACAAAAAGACCAATCAGATTGGCACAAGGTTCTTACCACACTAAAGACTCTTTAGGTGCATTCTACACAGGATTAAAAAAATCTACTAAAACAGCAGATTTCTTACCTACAGATGTTCACCACATTGAGTACAGTCCATTTCAAAAACCACAAAATCAAAAGATTGTTTTTGGTTGGGATGGTTTAAGTGACTGTAATAATTTAGCTTTTGAGTGTGGAAAAACTCATCGCTTCCGTATTCGTGTATGGGGAGAAGGTGTTTACCAAAGATTCAACAAACAAATCTTACGTGATGTAGCTATTACAACAGCTTGTTGTGAAGAAGATACATGTGGTACAGGTTGTCCTGATGATGGTGTACACTGTCGTAAGTATACACAAATGTTAGTTGATGCTATTAATAACGATTATGAAATCGGTGTATTAGGTAATGCAAAAGGCTTTGTAAAAGCATCTGTAGTTTTACCTTCTATTGCAACTAAAACTGCTACTCACAAAGTAATGAGTATTGATGTTTGCGATAACGGAGATCAAGAAGCTCAAAATGATATTCAACGTCAATACCCAACACAAGTAATTGTTAGAACAAAACGTGTAGGTGGTATATCTACTTATACTACAGGTTGTATGCTTAATGCAGCTACTATGACTGATTACACTCCAATCACACCTGTAGATTTGGCAGTATGTAATGTTTGTCCTAGTGGATATACTTTAACTGGTGCAAGAGATCTTTATACTATTAGTGCTAACGAAGCTACTTATGCTAATGCAGCAGCTGTAGTAACAGCTTACCAAAATGCAACAACTAAAACTTTTAATGCTGCTACTGCTGTAAATACAACAACTGAGATCTTTACAATTACAGCTCATGGATTTGTAACTGGTCAAAGAGTTTTATATTCTAATGGTGGTGGTACTGCTCCAACAGGTTTGGTTAATAGTACAAACTATTTTGTAATTAGAGTTGATGCAAATACATTCAAATTAGCTACAACTCTTGTTAATTCTTTTGCTGGAACAGCTATCAATATTACAGCTGCTGGTGTAGGAGCTAGTCATACTTTAACTGCATCTGGTTTTGCAGCTACATTACTTAACAGTAATAATGTTACAGAAGTTTATCAATTAGAAGTTACTTCTGGAGTTGTTGTAACAGCTTTGTCAAATGACATGATTTCATTTACTTTAACAAGAGGTGCTACATGTACTCCAACTTCTGCTTCTCCAATTGCTTGGGTTAACACAGGAGATCGTTTTGTTTCAACACAAAAGAAATGTATTACTTTATCTAAAACTTGTGGTAATGCTAATCGTTTAGCTGAAGTAAAAGCTGCTTATGCTAGTAATACAAACATTGTAGCAGTTACTTTAAAAACAGCTGGTACTTGTGAAGATATTTACGAAATCGAACAATATTCTGATTGTTTTGGACCAGATGGTTGTTTAACTGAAGAAAGACCTACTTTCCCTGCTATTGCACCTTTTGAAGGTAATGTATGGATTGATTGTCCTTGTGTTGTAGAAGCTACTCCTACAGAACCTAACAAATGTGGTATCCGTTTAGAAGTAAGTTCTTACTTTGATACATTTGGAGATTGTTCTTGGAATCCATCAGACTACTATAGCTTCCAACCTACATTTGTAGAGATCTATGAAGTAGAAGAAGATGGTGTTGCTTGTCAAGTACAACCTACAATGAGACAAACTCAAGCTGTTCAAATTGCTTCACAAAATGGAGAATGGGTTGCTCGTGAATATGTTAACTTAGTTCAATTGCAATATCATGATGCATTTATGGCTGACCCTCGTTTAAGAGAAGTATTAGATTTGAATATTTATCAATACATTGATAGAAAAGCTTACTATAATGTTTACTACTTCAAATTTAAACAATATAGAGGTAATGTTAATGCTGGTAATGTTCTTGATGCTGAAGTTTATGAATTACCAATCGTAGTTAAAGAAGGTGTAGATACAACAGCTTTCACTAATTACTTAAATACGGTATTTGCTCCAGTAGGTATAAGTGTTGAACCACGTATTGACCAACCTAATAATTAATATTAATAACTATTAAAATAAAGGGGTAGGTGGAGATTATCTACCTACCCTTTTTTTACTAAATATGATTTCAGAATTACTTTTAAACTTCGATTATAACAACTCTTGTAAATCTTTTACTATTAAAGATAGTAGTATTTACAATACAGTAATACCTGTTACTTGTGGTCAACTAACAGTTAAAACACCAGGTTTTAATTGTCCTCATACTTTTGAGGTAACACCTAACTTTGATATAAAAGTAAATCTAGGTAATTTAGGTTTACAAAATGTAAATGATCCTGAAGCTTTAAAAGTTTTACCTGAAGGTAATTATGAAATTAGGTATTCTATAAACCCTAATGATAGGTTATTTGTAGAATACAATTACTATAATGTATGTAGTCTTTACAATGATTATATAAAAGCTGTTTGTAAGTTTTTTAATAATAAATGTGATATGACTAAAAAAGAACAACAAGCAGAAATAGATAGATTATTTGAAATAAGTAATCTTATTGAATATGCTAAAATAAGTGCAGAAGAGTGTGGAGATGTAAAAATGGCTGATAGTTTATATGAAGAAGCTAAACAAAAATTAAACAGTAACGGATATGGTTGTTCAACTTGTTAAAAAATTAAACGAAATTAATTGTGATTTTGTTCAAACTTTAAAAAACAAAGTTGATGAAATTAATTACGGTTTAAGACCTTGTAATATAGATACAATGTCTGAGATGGATAAGAATCCAAAATATCAAAAAATTAAAAATGATTTTATCAAACATTACAATAAATTTAATAGTCATCAATTAGAGGCTCTTAAAAACCAATGTGATGTTTTAAATATAATAAAAAGATTATAAAGAATGGCTACCCCAATAAGTAATATAAATAATTCGATAATTTCTTCTGAAATGGTATTATGGGAAGGTCCTAATATACCTTGTTTAGAGTTATGTAAAGGAGAAAAAGTAAGTAGTGTCATAGCAAAAATAGGTACTAAATTATGTGATTTAACATCAGATATTGATGAATTACAAAATTTAGATTATACTTGTATGATTAATAAATTTAATTATACAGGTGCTTTATTAACACCTGAAAATTTTAGTTTTAAATTACTTTTTCAATTACTTTTAGATAATGATTGTACTTTAAAACAATTAATTGAAAACATAGCATCTACAAGTGCTACAAGTTCAGTAAACTTACAAGGTTTAGATTATAAATGTATTACAGCTGAAATATTAAATTTATGTGGTCAAATACCAACTAATCCAGATATATTAAAAGTATCACAAGCTATTATTAATATTCTTTGTGATGTTCAAGATGAAGTAGCTGATTTACTTATTAGAGTAATAACATTAGAAACACAAGTAAATTCTTTAGGTAATCCTGGAACAGGTGGTTATACAGAACCTTATATAGGTCCTGTACCTGTTGGTGCACCTGTAGGTTCTGTTGGTACAACAGCTAGTTGTCTTAATTCAGGAACATCTCTTTTAATGTCACAACATATACCTCAAATAACTGATAAAGAAATTTGTGATTTAAAAGATTTAGTGGGTACAACAGTACAAGTACAAGATGTTTTAACTAGCCAATGTTTAGGTGATTATTTAACTAATCCTGATATTATACAAAATCCTATAAATTTAGCACAAGCTGCTAAAAATAGAGAAGTTATAATATGTGATTTAATAGAGAGATTAACTTTAATTGAAAATAGTTGTTGTAGTTTTGGTTGTAAAGATATTAAAATAGGTTTTCTACAAACATATACTGTTACAACTAATGTTTATACATTAACTTTTAGTTTTGGTGCAGGTACAGATATACCTCAAGTTTTTCAAGATTGTGGTAGTACTTTTTTATTAACTGATTGGAAAGGTGTAACAACAACTATTACAAATAGTCCTTCAACACTTACAAATGGTAGTACCTTTACTATAAATTTAACTGGAACTGGATTAGATACTACTAGAAATATTGATATACAAATTAATACTTGCTTTACCAATATTCAAAATGGTTTAATTTGTAAAGATTGTTTTGGAGGAGTTTTAGATGCTTCTGCTAATACAATAACAGATACCTGTTGGGATTTTATGGTACCTTTAACTGACGTATTAGGTTGTAGTAATAAAACTTTATATTATCATAGTATAATAACTAGTCAAGGAAATGTTGCATTAAATAATGCTAGTACTAGTACTATAGCTAATAATACTAATACTTTAAATTTACCTACTACTGTAATTGCAAGTAATGTAAATAGTATTTTTGTTTGTAATAATGCTAAAATTAAATTAAGAATAGATAATCAAAGTACTACAGATGTACCAGAAATTAAATTAGGTATAGCTAATACAACACCTGCTTTATATATACATATTCCTGGAACTTTAAATACAACTTGTACATGTTAAAATCAACAGATATTGTTTGGTTAGGTCCAGATATTAATTGTTTACAGTTATGCACTAATGATGTAGTTTCCGAAGTTGTTTATAAAATAGCTGAACAAGTTTGTTGTATTGCATCAGATTTAGATTTATCTACATTAGATTATCAATGTATTATTGATAAAGCAAAGACTTATCAAAAAATAGATCTTTTTTTATTGTTTTCTATGTTATTAGAAAACGATTGTAGTATTGAACAATTAATTCAAGATAAGATTGATGAACTAGATAAAACTGAATTATTAGTTGAAAATTTAGATTTAAAATGTTTTTTACAAGATTATTTAGATGAAAAATGTACTATCATACGTTTCTATAATCAACCAGGTACTATTGTTGATCCTAATGATCCTAATACAATATTTCAAAAAGATTTAATAGCCCAACAAGTTACTTCTACAGGAGCACCTATTTATTATGTTTCTGATATAGATCAAAGTGTATGGGAGTGGAAACCTGTTACTAATTCATATGTTAAAAATTTAACAGCTAATTTAAATGTTAATTGTTATTGTGAATTGTCTGAATTAGATTTAGATGTACCAAAAGTTTTACAAGTTATAATTAATAATATATGCCAAACTCAAAGTACTGGTATTATTAAAGCTTGTGATCAACAATATAAGCCAGTTCATTTTGATACAGTTGATCCAAATTTTTCTACAAATTTTGTAGGTGGTTTAGCTCAAGATAGTAATAACTACTATATTAGTAAAATTACTCATAAAATTTGGAGATGGGTTCCTTCTCCAAACCCTTTATTATCTGAGTATAAACCTTCTTTATTATCTTCTTCTAATATTAATATTTTAGATTTAGGTAATTGTTTAACTACTCACGAACAAACTTTTCAAAATTGGGTAAATGCTTATCAAGTTTATCTAGAACCTGAAATAACTTCTTGTTTAAGTACTGATCCTACTATATTAAGTTTACATTTAACTAGTATAACTGATGAAAATATTTGTGAATTAAAAACTAATTTAGGTACTCCTAAAGATATTTATTATTCTCATTTAAACTCTTGTTCTAAAGTAATTTATTTTAGTGGTGTTGTTAATTTATCAATGAATTTTAACAATGTTACTCAGACAGATCCTAACTGGGCAACTAATTTAAATAATTTAAACTATCTTTATGTAAATAAAAATTATGATTATCCTTTTGCATGGAATGGTTTTCAATATATTCCTTTTATAGTTCCTTTAACATATACAGATTCTAAACAAGACGATGAATTATGTAACATTTTAGGGAGATTAAAAATAGTAGAAACTACATGTTGTACACCAACTTGTGATAATACAACAATAGGGTTTAGTTCAACATATAATGAAGGTGTATTTACTTTAGATTTTAACACATCTAGTGGTACTAATATAAGTGAAGATTTTCTTGATTGTGGTAGTATTATAACAGTAACAGATTACAAGAAAAATAGTGTATCAAATAGTATAGATCTTATACAAGATTTAATTTATACAATTGATGTTACAAGTTTAGATACAAGTAAACCTTTAATTGTTAATATTAAAAGTTGTTTATCAAATGGTATATTAACTTGTAGTAATTGTAATACTTTTAGTTTACCAGCAGTAAGTGTTTGTGGAGTATGTAAAATTTGTGTAGAAGCAAGTGGACAAGTTACAAATGAATCTAATATAAAAATTGTATATTCTTTAGCAGATAATCCAAGCAATATTTTAACTGCTACTTTGGTTGCTGGTCAATGTATGACTTTTAGTTTACCAGAAGAAAAACCTACTATACTAAGTATTATTAGAAATGATGATAGTTTAACACTTTTAAATAGTGATGAATATCCTTGTGAAGAAATAGATTTAACTAATGTAATAACTGATAGTTGTTGGTTTTTTGAATTACCTGTAGATTTAAATAAAATTAACTCTTATGTAGCTAATCCAACAGCAAATTTTGTTGATTTGAATTTTGATTCAACTTATTCAAAAAATCCTAGTTATACATATAAAACATTAGAAACATCTTTTGGTAATTTACCTTTATCTGGATTTATATTTGTAGGTAATGCTACTAGCCTTGGTAACAACGCCTATTTAACACCTTTAGCACCTATAACAACTTTTAGTGAAATAAAATCAAGTACTATTTGTGGACAATATGAAATAGGTTTTAATGATTCTCCTAGTAATGCAGGAAAATATTATATAACTGAACCTATAATATTTACTGTAAATAATTTAGGTAATAGAATTGGAATAGTTTTAAAATTACAAGGTCAAACTATAACTCAAACACCACTTTTAGAAATATATAACAATTTAAGTATTTCTTCAGTTTGGATAAAAGGAGAATTGTTATCTGATGATTGTCTTTGTCCTTCTTAATAAAAAATAAAATAAAATAAATAATATGTGTGAAAATCCTTTAAATAATTGTGGTTGTAGTCAATCTTGTGGTTGTTCTTCATTATCATGTTTACAAGTAAAAACTTTTAATGCTGTTACTAGTGTAAATATATCAACAAATATTATTACAATTACAAATCATGACTTTTTAACGGGTCAAAAAGTTTTATATACTGCTGTTGGTGGTGCTGCTCCAGCAGGTTTAGTTAATAATACAGATTACTACATAATTAAAATTACTGATAATACTTTTAAACTAGCTACAACACTTGCTAATTCTTTAAATGCAATAGCAATTGATATTACAGCTGTTGGTGTAGGGACCTCTCATATTTTAACTGCATCTAACTTTACAACTCCAGTACCTTGTTTAGAAGGATGTTTAACAGATACTAGAACTGATTGTACTTTCTTATCAGAAGATTTAGATATATGTACAAATATTTTACCTAAAGGTACTACAGTAACTCAAGCTTTAGAGGATTTAGCTGCTGCTGTTTGTAATGGAGTTGTTGTTACTACCCAAGATGTTAAAGTAAAAATTGATGCTAATGATACTACAAATGGTTTTCTTTTTGATAAGATAACAGTTTGTGATAACATTACTAAAACTATTACTAATGTTAATAATAATGAAACTTTAAGATTATGTACTAAATTAGATACTGTTACAGGATCTGGAAATAATATATTAGTATCAGGAGTTAATGGTTTATATGTACCTCCTCCAACTTTTTCAGGTTATAATTTAACATCTTTATTTTCTAACAGTGTAAATTTAACACTTAGTTCTGTAGTAGGTGGTCAAACTATATTAGCTGATCTTAAAAAAGATACTACTACTGGTAGTAATAATAATATCTTACAGATAAGTTCAACCGGAGTTTATGTACCACCAAATACACCAATAACTGTATCATTACCTACATCTTCAGGTCTTAACTTAACAGCAACAGGTACTAATAATCATACATTAACTGCTTCTATTAAATTAGATACTACTACTACACCAAGTAATGCTTTAAGCCTTACTAGTGCTGGTTTATATTGTCCTCCTGCAACTTCTGGATCAAGTATAACAATACAAAGTACTCCTACAATTTTATCAGTATTAACTGGTTCTACATATAATTTAACTGTTCAAAGATCTACTGATGCATGTAATGGTTTAGTGTTAGGTACTGATAATAAATTATATGTAAATGATGTAGAAGAGCCTAATAGTTTAGGTTTTGTAGTTAGTGGTTTTGATATTTATTTTGAATTTCAAGGACCTACTACAACAAATACTTTATACGAAGTACAAGTACAAGGAACTACAGGAAGTCCTTTATTATGGGTAACTGCAACTTTTGATAGTTTAACTGGACCAGTTTTAAGATATGATGTAGGTTCAACAGGTATTTCAAATACTATAAGAGCTAGAGTAAGATACAAATGTGGAAACAATTATAGTAATTGGGTTGGTAAAACATATAATCCTCCATTTACATTAGTTAGTGATAATGGTACTATCAATGTATCAGCTTCTTCATCTGGAGTTAATAATCAATATAGTGTTGATATAACTAATCAAAATTGTACTAATAATTTTGCTTGTACTTCAGAAGTTGTTCAATTTGGAAGTAACTTTTTTGTAAGAGTTCAACCAAGTTATGCAACAACAAATAATAGTGATGTATATGCAATTACAGTTATAAGTCCTAGTTTATTAAATGCAAAAGTTGGTGGTATAACTATGACAAATGAAGGTATGGTTTATATACCTATAACTTATATTGCTGGTAATACATATTCATTAAGTGTAGTAAAACATTGTACTTTTGGTTCAACTCAAAGTAATACTGTAACTATACCTATAACAAATTTACCTGCTGTTTGTAGTACAGGTATTTATGTTGATGTACCTGTAGTAAGTGCATCATTTCCTGGATTTATTTTTTCTGGTATTACAGATTTTGTTACTGTAACAACTCCTACAAATAGTTCAAAATTAAAATACCTTATTAAAAATAATCATTTTGAAAATTATTTAGAGTTTTCTGGAGTATTAAAATTAAATTCAGTTTCAAACTTACCATCAACTACTACTGATTCAGGATGGAAAACATTAATAGATATTTCAGCATTTGCTTCTTGTACAACTGTTACTTCTAATATATATAAAATAGAAGGTCAAAATCAAACTGCAACAAGTAATTATAATTATGAAACAGACACTCTTACATCATATAAAACATATCAATATTATTTAAGAAGAGTTGGAAATTTAATACAAATTAGAATACCATTTTATGATGGTGGAGCTAATCAATTAAATACATTTGTAAATTTATCAGGTTTAAAATTTTAATAATATGAAAACAAAAAAATTGAAAGTAACAGTAAACAAATGTGGAAAAGGTGGAGGATGTGTAATAACATTACTACCTACTTTAATTCAAAAAGAGAAACTAGAAGAGTATAAAAAAGCTGCATAAAAAGAATAAAAGTACTCTTGTTGGTTTGAGATAACTTTTACATCCCCTAGTCTTAGGGGATTTTTTTATTTTTATTAAAATAAATTTGGTGATTAATTAAACTTATCTTACTTTTGTTTTTCAAAGGAAACTTTGGCTAACTGTGAGAGGTTACAAATTAAATTTGTTAGTTAAATAAATAAGTATTAAATTTGTATCATTA
>Ga0315905_10001550_pt1 | contig 24653 bp, 13 predicted proteins | sample LakEriMetagenome_5_FD_203522 | JGI IMG/M metagenome (GOLD analysis project Ga0315905, IMG submission 203522) | Freshwater fungal communities from buoy surface, Lake Erie, Ohio, United States - Buoy 4 MA121 | ecosystem: Environmental > Aquatic > Freshwater > Lake | place: USA: Lake Erie, Ohio...
AACAACCGATTATACAAGAGGGTGGGTACAATTGTACTCACCCTTTTTGTTTATATTTGCAGCGTTAATTAAATCAAATTATGAAAAATCCAACTAACCAAATTAAGGACAGAGTGTTTGTCCTTACGAAAGAAAAAGCTCCGCTGAGCTACACCCTTCCATCAAGAAACACAAAACGTTTTTCTTTGCTCTACTTTGACGGGACCACAAACCGTGCGTTGCGTTACTCTAGAAACCAGAAGTCAGTATTTGAAGACGAACAGGACGACAAGGCAATCCTTGAGCCAATCGTATTTGAGGATGGAAACTTAATTGTTTCTGCAAGCAATCCAATTCTCGGAAAGTTTTTGGACATGCACCCATTAAATGGAGACGTGTTTAGAGAGTTAAACACAGAAAGAGAAGCAGCTAAGGACATTGAGGAACTTAACATTGAGCTTGACGCACAAATTGCTGCTAGAAACTTGGAGTTAGAAACCATGCTGTCTATCGCTCATTTGTTGTATGGCGGCGTTGTTGACACAATGACTACACCAGAGATTAAGAGAGACATCTTGATATACGCTAGAACATATCCAATTCAGTTCTTGGAGATGATCAACGATCCAGACTTGGCGGAAACTGCAATGGCCTCTAAAGCATTGTCTGCCGGTTTGTTTACAATGAGAAACAACAATCGTGAGATCTGGTTTAACATACCTGGAAACAAGCGTAAGTTGATGAACGTTCAGCCAGGCGATGACCCAGTATCTGTATTAACTACGTTCTTTGAGTCAGAAGAGGGTAAGCCAATCGCAGAGATGGTACAGAATAAGTTGTCGTAATTATACGTATATTTGTTATATGGAAAAATTTTTAAGCATCCCAGTTACTAGCGAACAAAATCAGCTAGTTCAGGCTACAGGAATCATTTTGATTGAGCAAGCCTCTACAACTACAGTTACCATCACTTACGGTGGCGGTAAAGTGGTTACACTTACACATGCTACTGCTGGTGCAGGAGATGAGACAGAGCGTGATGCAATTCAAAGCGCCGTAGTTGCTGCCTTGCAGACTTCTTGGACTTATGTTACATACAGCGTATCTAATCTTCCATACGCAGTAAGTGGAATTGCCGTAGCGTAAACATTAACACTATTTAAAACTAAGGCCATCTCGAGAGGGGTGGCCTTTTTTTGTTATCTTTGTGAGAACATGATTAACACGGTTAGAAATACTGTTATGGCTATCATAAACAAGGACAACAACGGTTATATTACACCGGATGAGTTCAACTTGTTTGCCAAGCAGGCTCAGCTAGAGATATTTGAACAACAATTTTACGATTACACTAACTGGGTTAATAAAAGAAACGCCAGAATGGCCAACGATGGCTACTCAGATATTCAAAAACAAATTGCAGAGAAAATTGATAGATTTAGCGAGCAAGCGACTCTTACGTATAATTCTGGTGCCGGCGCTTTTCCTGCACCTTCTAATTCTTATTTCGTTAACGTTCTACTTTACGCTAACAAAGAGATTGAGTACGTGGCTCACACAAAAATTATGAACCTTATCTCGTCAAACTTGACGGCTCCCACTACATCGTACCCTGCGTACTATGAGAAGGAGAATTTCTATTATGTATATCCGAGCACAATCCAAACGAATGTCAGCGCTCTGCACGTTCGCTATCCTGTTGATCCTAAGTGGACATACACTGTCGTGTCAGGGTCGCCTATATTCAACCAGTCAGCTGTTGACTATCAAGACTTTGAGCTTTCGGAAAGCTCACAAAACGACTTAGTTTTCAAGATCCTTTCATACGCTGGTGTTAATATCCGTGAGAACGATGTAGTTCAGTTCGCAATGGCCGGAGAAAACGCAGAGTCAACCAAGCAATCATAATGGCATATATAAGCAACCAACAATACTACTCAGACCCCAACAATAACGGGGAGTACCAGTATGTCAGCCTTGCTGACGTAGTGAATAACTTCATGCTTATGTATGTTGGTGACGACAAGTTGATCGGAACCGTGAACAGGTACAATGTGCTGTTCTACGCAAAGCGTGCGATCCAGGAGCTCAACTACGATGCGGCTAGGAATGTTCGTGTCCTTGAGTTTAGGATTGGCCCAGACCTTAAGTTGATACTGCCACCTGACTACATCAACTACGTTCGTATCTCATTGGAGAACGAGGGAGTGTTATTCCCATTGTTTGAGAGCAAGACTGTAAACTACGCACAGACATACTTAAAGGACTCTAGTGACAATATCCTATACGACATGAACGGAGAGGTTATTACGGGCACGTCCGAGCTTGACATGAAGAGAATCCAAGGGTATCCAAGGGAATTGTTCACTGGCGACGCTTGGGCAAACGGAAGATATGGATGGCTTGTAGATGGGTATTGGTACTTTAACTACGACTTGGGCGGATACTTCGGCCTGAACGGAGAGACTGCCAACGGAAATCCGAACTTCAGAATCGATCAAGGATCTGGCGTGATCAACTTCAGCTCTCAGATGTCGGATCAATTATTGGTGATGGAGTACATCTCCGATGGTCTTGAGAACGGGGACGACTCATTGGTCAAGGTAAACAAGTTTGCCGAGGACTTCATGTATAGCTATATCAAGTGGTGTATTTTAAACAATCGTGTTGGAGTACAGGAGTACATCGTTCGTAGAGCGAGAGAAGAGAAGTCAGCCCTTCTTCGCAACGCAAAGATTAGGATGAGCAACTTGCACTCTGGTAGATTGTTGATGGTATTACGGAATCAATCTAACTGGATTAAATAATGCAAATAACAAGGTCGCTGGTATCCGGCATAATGAATAAGGACCTAGACGAGCGTCTAGTTCCAAACGGGCAGTATCGTGATGCTCTGAACGTAACCGTAGGAACCTCTGAGGATGCCGGTGTTGGCGCTGTGGCTAACGAGCTAGGTAATACACAGGTGAGCGGACTAGCCGCCGCTGCGACTGCTTTTTCTGGAAGTGCATTCTCTTTGGCCGGGGCCAAGACGATTGGCTCTATAGCTGTCCCTGCTGAGTTCTTGATTTTCTGGTTTGTTAAGGCTGTCACGGGCAATATCATCGCATCGTACAATTCACAGACAGGTCTTACATCCATTATTGCAATGGACACTAGGGCCGGATCTGGCAATGTCTTAAACTTCAATTCTGAATACTTAATCACTGGCGTAAACTATATCAGTGGTCTGTTATTCTGGACAGATAACTTAAACCCACCTAGAAGGGTTGACACCAAGGCATTCTACGCTTACAATAACTTTACAGAGGAGAGTATCAATGTTATAGTAAAGCCACCATTAACGGCTCCTACACTAGCTCTTAGAGATGATTCAAGTGTGTTGTCTAATAACATCAAGGACAAATTCTTGTACTTCGCTTACAGGTACAAGTACGTCAACAATGAGTACTCTTCATTCTCTCCATTCTCTGAGGTTGGATTTCAACCAAGCGAATTTACTTTTGACTATGGAACTGGTGTTAACAAGTCAATGCAGAACAGGTGGAATATTATAGACATTTCATTCTCTACTGCTGGATCAAACATTAAAGAGATTCAACTGTTATTTAAGGACTCATCAAGCACAAATGTAAACGTCATTGAGAATCTAGTGCTGTCCGATTTGGTGTTGGGAAATGTCCAAGGTGTTACGTACAACGCAGGAACCCAAATTGCTAAGTTCTCAGGCTTTGCTAATAACAAGGTTTATGGTGTATTGCCATCAAACCAACTAACAAGACTATTTGACAACGTTCCGTTAAAGGCAAAGGCTCAAGAGCTAATTAGCAGCCGAATTATATACGGAAACTATACCCAGTTTTACAACATTGTATCCATAGCTGGCAAGGGCATTGTTCCAAATTACTCCGTAAGTATTGTTAGTGAAAGCAAGCTCAGTACTGGGTATGTTATAAATAGCCCGGTAAAGACACTTCACTCTGACAGGGGCTACGAGGTTGGAATATCCTACATGGACGACTACGGTAGAATGAGTACCGTATTGACATCTAGTACAAACACAGCAAGTGTTTCATCGGCAAACTCAGATACAAGCAATTACTTAAAGGTTAACATAATAAGTGAGGCTCCAGCATTTGCTACCAAGTACAGGATATTTGTAAAGCAAGCAAAGGGACAATACTACACCATATTCCCAAACATTTTTTATACTGAGGGAATTTACACCTACTTTATGATCAACGAGTCTGACGTGGACAAGGTTCACGCCAATGACTATATCGTATTTAAGGTAAATCCAAATGGCATTACGTACAGCAATGCAGAGTTTAAAGTACTTGATGTAGTTGTAAAAGAAAAAGACTTTTTAAATAACAAAAAGAATCAGATTTCTGGCGTATACATGAAGGTAAAGACTGATGGGAATACCGCCTTTTCTGCAGCTAACCTGATCGTCAATAAAACATCAAGTAGAGGTGTAACTTCTGCAAGAAAGTCTAAGTATGCAGCAGGATTTACATGTGCAAGTCTAGGAGATCCTGGCGTATTGCCAATATTCTTCCCTCACTCTTTTACTGAAGATCCTGTTTTTTATGGAACGGGTGCAAATGACTTAGCTACTGTAAATAAGTCAGACAAGGTATTAGTAGATAGGCGTATAAGAATTGAAATTGATGGAAGAAATGCATCTGGTATAGATACCTTTAAAGTCTCAGTTCTTTCTACTGACGTTGCCGGAGCATCTCTCATTCAAAATGTAGCGATTACTGGTGTAAATCAAGTAATATCAGACGGAACGAGAGCCTTGTGTACAATTAGATTCGCCAAAACGACAGGACATACCATTGGAGATTCTTGGAGAATAAACCAAAGAGCAACTTGGACAGACTCTGCAGGCAGAACTATTTTCGGAGGACCTTTGGGCTTCACTGGTTTTGACGATCCATTTGGTGGCATTGCTGTTTTTCCCAAAGACGCCACGTCTATTAATGGAGGAGCTGTAATTACTATCAAGATAAACGAAACAAGAGTTGCTGGTGGAGAGGGCCAACCAGAACAAACATTTATCTCGTCAAGGGATTACATAAACATTGAGGAATGGTTCTTTGAGGACTCTATATACGAGCAGTTCACAATGACTGCACGTAATCAAAATCAAGGTGCAACAACAGTGTTTTTTAGAAGGTGTAGCAACTACAGAAACATTCAGTCTGGAAGCCAGTCATGTACTCAGGTAGACCAAACAGACAATGGAGACATTAGGATGTTTATCCGTGGCCATGCAGATGCAGATAGCGACGACTTTAAGAGCGGAAACTCAATTTCTTGTATTAGAGCAATACTTACAGTTGATTGTACGATTACACAGGCAAAAAACAAGACCATAATTGAGACACAACCAAAGAATACCGACATCGACATATACCACGAGACAGAAACATTCGCGGTTACCAATGGTCTACACTCTGGAACAAATGGTCAAAACCAATCTAGAGATACAGCCGGAACCATCCGGAAACCTGCAGTAGTAGAATTAAAAAATGTATACAATGCGTACTGTTTTAGAAATGGTGTTGAGAGCGATCGTATTCGTGATGACTTTAATGGATCTTACATGCAGTACAGTCCACGTGTTTCTTCTACAATTGAGAATTATGAGCAGGAACGTGTTCCACACGGACTGACTTACAGTGGTGTTTTCAGGCAGGACACGGGTACAAACAGATTAAACGAGTTCAACCTATCTACCGCCAACTTCAAGTACGTTGACCGCTTCTTTGGAAGTATTCAAAAGCTATACGCTCGTGACACAAACTTGATCGTATTCCAAGAGGACAAGATATCTACCGTTCTTTACGGAAAGAACTTGCTAAGTGACTCTACCGGTGGTGGAGCTATCGCTAGCATACCAGAGGTCCTAGGAACGCAGATCTCCTTTGTTGGCGAGTATGGTATTAGTCTAAACCCAGAGAGCTTTGCCACTTGGGGTAATGACATGTTCTTTACAGATGCAAGGCGTGGCGTTGTATTGACTATATCTGGAAATGACCTAGGAGAGATTTCTATCCAAGGGATGAAGGACTGGTTTAGAGACTTGTTTATTTCAGGGACTAATAAGCAGAAGATCGGGGTTCTAGATCCGTACAGTCAAATGTACGTACTAACCTCAAACGATATTACGTCTAGCCCTTGCCAATTGTCTATATCACCGCTATCTATAACAACAGATAATACGGCAAAAACTGTAAACATATTTGATATCCAGTCAAACTCAGGATGGGTTATCACTGGAATGCCGGTATGGATGACAGTATCTCCATCGAGTGGAACCGGTGATCAAGACGTTATGGCAGACATTGCTCTAAACAGCACACTGGTTACAAGAAGTGCAGTTCTTACAATTACAGCTTCGTGTGGAAACGTAGTTACATTCACTGTAATTCAGACAGGAAAGCAACTTGTAAGAAGAGGAAGCGTAGTCATTGGCGGAAGCGGAGACAGTGGGACTGTTAGCACGCAGAAGTATAACTACAGCAGCTCTGGTACACTTGGATACGAGTTTACCGATACATCCTTTACTCCGGCTCCGGTTAGCTTGTTCAATACCTTTGGAGCTCCTGGCGGTACCGATGGCGTTCCAAACCCTGGAGACACGGTTACATTGTATGCGTACAACACCACTACTAGCCCGTCTGGGATCCCAGCAACCCCATTTCTACCGGGCCTTGGGAACAAAGCGTACTACTTGGTGTCTAATACACAGTACACAAATGCAGACTACTTGACAATGTTGTCTCTTGCAACTCCCGTAACAATGACACTTGCTGGTTCTGAGTATAGCGGTACGTTCACGTATCTTACGCCATCCAATGAGCAGTACTTGTACTTGCTTTGGGACTACAGGAATATCATAGCGTGTGGAGCTACGGCATCTTACTCTGGAACGGCATTGACATCTGAGACTACAGTAACTACTGGATCTGCAAATGGAAACGTTACATTTAACTATGACGCCCAGTCTACACCAGACCGTTTTGTTATTACATTGAATGGTGGCGTAGTTGCAGATAGTGGATACGTTGGACTCAATAGCTCGGCTAACTACAACGCGTTGATAGCGGCTGGAGTTGCTGCTAGCGACATCAAGTTAGTTTCTCCATATGATGGCCTTGTAAACAATAGTACAGGGACTTTGAAGTTTACAAAAACTCAAACTGGAAATCCAATACTTACCGTTTACTCTCCACTATCATCAAATGGATGGAGTGTTGTTACTGCGTGTGCGAGTTTGAATACCGTAACAATCGACACCACAAATGGTACGTTAGCAAATGTTTGTGCTCAGACGCCGGCCACTGTTAAGTATCATAACGGGCCTTCGGCTACTCCTACAGTTGGTGTTATCGTTTACAACGAGTCTACGGGAGCAACTATTTACAACGGAGGAAATGCATATCACAAGTTTGGCACGTCTTACGCATTCATCACATCAGCTGGTGTTATCACAGAGGTTGGATCTTGTGTTTGCGCTGAGACGTTCTCTCCGATCGTTACGATGTCTGACATTGAAATAGCGGTGGCGGCTGGTGTATCTATAAAAATTGCAGCAACAAATAACCCGACAAGCTATAACTTGATCACTACCTGTACTAGTTTTACATTCTATGGTGGTATTGATGGAGCTGTGTTCTACGGTGCAAACTGCGAGACAGGATACTACGAGACATTCCCTGTATCTGCATACGAGACAAGTTCAAGGTGCTTTACAGCTGGAACAGTAACCAAGTTGTCTGGGTCTGCTGACGCTACGCTAGAGGCCAGTGGGTCTTGTGGTGAAACATCTTTACCATTTGGTATTACTTTTGATAGTACAAATGGATTCTTGTCAGGAATTGCAGAGGGACAGGGGCAGTACAAGGCTACCTTTAATGCTACAAACTGCTTTGGAACTGGACCAAATACTACTATTAACATCTCAGCTGTTCAGCTAGATGCTCCTGCAACTGCATTCCAAATCAACGTAGACGATCAGGCTAGTGCCGCTGCCGCATGTGCACTAGTTCCAGAGGTTTGGGTGACCCTTTACCACAACGGATACTACACGTACCCAATACTTGGTGACACGGTTTATATTCAGTCTAGGGGCGGGAATACTTTTGACGGAAATAACTTATGGTATGCTATCAATAATAATCAGGCAATTCAGATCAGTGATGATGGGGTTGTCACTTCGGTATTCAACTGCGGCTCAACGCCTCCAACACCTCCGACACCTCCAGCCGGAAACTACTACACCGCTGTTCTATGTAATAGTACATACAGTGCCGTCCTTTACGATGCTGTAGCTCGTGTTGTTGCGTCTGGAACTAAGTTGAAGACCACTGACGGGAACTGCTGGACTGTAGGAGCTGCGGTAGCTGCAATAGCGACTAGCTTCAACATACCAACAACTATCGTTACATTCGCAAGCTGTGCAACGTGCACTGGCGTAGTGCCGGCCCTTACAGAGGTATTCTTGACCGATTCTGGTACCAAGACTGGTGTGTGTGCTTCTCCTAACTATTACTCTTACTGGACTAATGGAACGGTAGGGACTAGTGGAACCTTGTACATGAACTCATCTGGAACTATCGTAGCACCTTCTGGGTACTACAAGAATCAGGCAGCTCCAACAAATGCACACTACTGGAACGGAACGGCTTGGACACTGACAGAAGCTTGCTAATATCGTAACTTTGCATAATGGCTAACTATACTCTCACATACTCCCCAGCGCTTGAAGGGTGGACATCGTTCCACTCATATTTTCCAGAGTGGATGGAAAACATGAACAGCTTCATGTATACATTCAAAAACGGGGAGATGTGGAAACACAATACCAATGCAACTCGCAATAGGTGGTACAATGTAAATTACCCATCGACTATTACCGTTATATTGAACGATGCTCCGGCCGAGACCAAGATGTTCAAGACCCTGTCTTACGACTCTGACCACAGGTGGTCTGCCTCTGTAATAACTGACCTAAGCGCAGGGTCGATGGCAAGCAGCTACTTCGAGGAGAAGGAGGGTGGTTACTTTACGTACATTAGAAGAAACACCGGAACGGTAGACTTAAAGGCCATGTCATCACAAGGTGTTGGTAATGCTAGTGCTGTAACGCTTATTGCTTCAGTTACCTATAGAATTGACTTTACGTTCGATATTGGGTCAATCATGAGCATTGGTGACTTGGTTTATGTGGTTCCAGTTAGCACGCCTCTTATATCTGGCCAGATAACCGCTTTGACATCTAACTCTATTACAATCGTAATGGTAGTTGGTGGTACAATCCCAGCTATAGGGAACTTTATCATGGTTGTTAAAGATGCCGTTGCCGAGTCTTACGGAGCCAGAGGTTACTACATGGAAACAACTCTCACAAACACTGACACAGAGGCTGTTGAATTATTTGCAATTTCTTCACAGATATTTAAAAGTTACCCATAACTTCGCTATCTTTGCGTAGCAATGGGTTTTCAGGCAAGGTTTCTTACAGAGAACGATTACGACAACATCTTATGTGGATGGTGGTCTGATTGGAGATGGACGCCTCCTTCCAAAGACTTTTTGCCAGACAATGGCAATGGTGGAGTTATCGTATCAAAAGACGGTACCGACATCTGCGCTGGATATCTTTACTTTACCAACTCTAAAGCAGTATGGGTAGAGTTTGTGGTGTCCAATATTAACTACAAGGACAAGGATAGAAAGCAAGCTATTATGTTCTTAGTTGACACATTGACTGAATATGCGAAACTAAACGGAGCGAAGTACGCTTATGTTTCTTTGAAGAGCCAGCCGCTGATCAATAAGTTTATTGAGTGTGGCTTTCAACAGGGCAGCGTTGGTTGTACGGAACTCATAAAAACATTATAAAATGCCGGCAGTAACATCAATCATAGCAGCAGCAGGAGCCGCAGCAAGCGCTGGACAGGCAATTTCTGCCAACCAAAGAAGAAAGAAAGACGAGGCAGCAGCTAAAACAGCGGCAGCTAATCTTCGTGGTTTAACAGAGACCGACTACTCGGCTGGACTACAAGTCCCAACAATGGGGTACAACTTGGCACAGCAGGGTATTCAGCAACAAGCAGCTTCTGGACTACAGGCCTTGCAAGAGACTGGTGCCGCTGGCGTTCTCGGTGGTGTACCATCACTAGTACAGGCTGGAAATCAGGCCAACCAAGAGCTATCCGCAGACCTTCAGCAAGCCGAATACAACAGAGACTTGTACCGTTCACAGAACAGACAGGGCATTGAAGGTCGAAGAGTGGAAAGGGATTTTGACATAGGCGCAAGCGAATTACAGGGAGCTCAGAGCTCTGCTTTACAAAATAGAGAGATGGTAAACCAGGGTGTTTCTGGTGCATTCGCTGGGCTAACTTCAATGGGAGAGTCTATTGCTACAAACCAAGCGTTATACAAAACAGTCCCCAAGACAGGCGTTACAATAAACGATGCATTAGCCCCGTTCCAACAACCATTGAATGCGGAGATGTTGGGTGGTCAAAAGGTTAAAGGTGCGCCACGAGGAACGATGCAGTACGGTAATTCTTCATACGCTCCTGGCTATAGCCCATTTGGACAAGTTTCAAGTTTAACAATCCCACGTAAATAAGATGCCAGAATATATAGGTTATCAAGGAAGGGCCAAGGGGGTCGATTGGGCTGGAATAGCCGACAAGGCTATTACTGGATACAATACGATACAAAAAGATCGTGACGAGCAGCGTGCTTCGCTCGAGAAGTCTGCTGACGATTTAGTTGCTGCCTCAAAACTGTACAAGCCTGGTCAGTCAAATGTATTTAACGAAAAGATTTTAGAGGGTGCTGACAGGGCTAGAACATATACACTAGATCTTAAGAAGGAATTGATGGCAGGAAGGATTACCCCTACCGAGTACAAGGCTCGTGTTGGAAAGATGTCTGGTGACTGGAAGGTAGTAGGTGACTTTGCTAAGTCTTACAACGATATTTTAGCCAAGAACACAGAGTACTTGAACGATCCAAAGGCGTCAGCTCTTGGGGCATACTTGTTGGAAAAGCAGGCAAGTGTTTCAGACTTGTCTGGCAAGAACTTCGTAATAGATCAGGGTGGAAGTATAGTTTTGTCTGACCCAAATTCTGGGATGGTAATTGACTTTATGTCTATGCTTAACCCAGAGAACCAAACACCACCAAAGCTTGACGTTATTACCGAGGTTGAGAGATTCACCAAGGGACTTGGGGAGACCTCTAAGTATGTAGGTGGATTGTGGACAACATCTCCAATCCTAAAGACCGACAATGAGTATCAAAAAGCAAAGGCCAACTTCACAAAGTCTTTACTTCAGAATCCAAGAGGTGCTGCAAGCATCTTGTCTGACTATGTTGGTGGATACGATTTCTACGAGACCGAGCAGCAGAAGAAAGATATCGAAGCTGCAGGAGGAAAGGCCATTCAATTGGTTCAGGGACCTAATGGTATTGTAACGCCAAAGCTAACAGCAGACCAAGAGAAGGAGGCAAGAGCCGTCTTGGATAGATTGGTTGACTCACGTGTTGACGTCAAAAAAGACAAACCAGAGACTATTAGACCAGCTACGCCAGAAAAGCCAGACGAGGGCGTCTTGAAAGTAAATAATAGAAGACAGTCAATTGAAGACATACTTGCAGACCCAGTTGGTCAATCAGCTCAGTTATTAGATCAAGAATATAAGCCAGGACTGACAGTTGTTGATGTACAAAAGGTTGTCCCAGAAGGCATGACAAAGGACAAAAAGCCATTGCCTCCAGGGATAAAAATAACTAGGAGGAAAACATCTATCGATAAAAATGGAAAAGTTACAGAAACCATTTCGTCTGAAGATTATTATAACGACGCAGCAAAGCGTGCTATTAATGACGTGTTGAATGTTGAAGAAAATATACCATATTTGAAGGTATATCCAACAAGAGAGCGAGTTGAAAAAGCAAAAAATACAACAATATCAGGAGGAACAGTTAGATAATAAAATATGACCGATTTAAAGCAATCATTAAGAGATTTTGTTGCAACAGCAAATAGTGGAAAGTACGCTGATGAGAATGTATTAATATCTAAATTCCCAGAATTAAAGGGGTACGACATTGGAGTGTTAAAGGATTTTGTTGCTACCTCTAATAGTGGGAAGTATCAAACAGAGGACGAGTTGTTTTCCAAGTTCCCCGAGTTTGCAGTAAAAAAAAAAGAATTGGTTTCTCCTTCTCAACAAAAAGCTCAACCTACTTCGTTGGTTACTGGTGGGGCGATGGAAGGTGGGCCTTCGGTGCCTTCTGTAAATCCTCCAAGCAATAAGCTTCAAGAGGAATTATTCCAAAAGTCAAGGCTAGCCGCTAGTGCATTTGTCAATCCCATGAAGCCTGGGTATACCCCTGTCCCAGAGGCCGAGGCGAAGAAAGCTTTTTATGGTAAGGCTAATGTAGAAGCGGGAACTCTTAGGGGTATTCCTGGCGAAAGAAAGAGCACTATAAATAATCTTAATGATAAGTATAAAGACCTTGGAGTTCAATTTGAAGAAATACCTGGTAAGCTACAAAAAAGTTTTGGATTAGGAGACATTGTCGTAACGGCAGACGATGGTTCTACGCACATTGTTCAGTCTACAGGTGCTGATGAAAAATTAAAAGAAGAAGAGGCAAAGTTGCAGACGTTCTTGATGAGCAAGTCTGCTGGTGCAGAAAAGAAAGAGGTAACACCTATTGAGCTGTTAAGAATGTCTCAAGACGGAATCTCTGATATTGAGAAGAATAAATTCAAGAGGGTTTATACGCCAGAGATGATTAACGAAACTGTAAAGTTTGTTAATGATGAGGTTACTAAATCAAACAAGAAACTACAGGACATAAATAACCAGATCCAACAAGTAAATAATGAGGCCGCAAGGTTAAATGGCATTATGGGGTCAGCCACTACAGAGGATCAAGCTAAGATAAAAGACCTAACAGATAGATATGATTTATTGATATCTGAATTTGATAGAGAAAAAAATAATGCGCAAGTAATATCTAGGCTAGGCAGCGAAGGCATTAATATGGCTGCAGGAGAACACGTAAAGTTATTAGAGCAACAAGGTAGTTTTGGGAAGTCTATATACAACCATACGATAAACGCGATTGGAGACGCCGTGAATGGAGTTTTCCAATTGGCTTCGCTTGGCGTGATGGACAAGGGTGCTGCGTATGCACAAGACTTGACAAACCAATTTAAGGAGGAGTTTAAATACGCTGGGACAGAGGTGTATGAAGAAAATAGCAACATGGCTATGAAGGTTCTATTCTCTATGCCTGAGTGGCTTCCTATGGCCGCTATGGCGCCAGAGGTTGCTATGGCATATATGTTTAGCCAGGGAGTTGGGCGGAGAATGGAGGAGGTTAACTCTAACGAAGAGACCAAGAGCTTATCTCAAGCAGAAAAGTTGGCTATGGTAGCACCTATGGCATACATAGAGGCCCAGTTAGAGAAACTTGGATTTGGGGCGTGGTTTAATAAAAACAAGGGTCTTGCATCCTCTATAGTTTTAAAAGCGGTATCAAATGTATCTCCCAAAGCGGGGGCTGCTGGTATTACTAAATTGATAAATACAGAAATAAACAATCTTGCAGTAAAGGGCCTTTTGAACGTAAGTGGGGCAATGTTGGCAGAGGCAGAGACAGAAAGCCTACAATACGTCACAGAAAATGCAATGAGAGAGCTATATAACGTAGCAGAGGGCAGGCAAATATTTAAACAACCACAATTTGGGTCAGAGGCATGGGCAAAAGAACTTTCAGATAATGCAATTATGGGTGCTATGGGTGCCTCATTTGTGTCTGGTCCTATTAATATTGCACAACAAACTGCAAACTATGTAGTAGGCAAGTCAAATACAAACCAAACATTTGGCATTGTAAAGGACTTGTTGAATGATAACGTTGCAGAGAGCTCAATGATCACCCAATTAAACGCTGCTGTAAATGACGGTAAACTTTCAAAAGAAAAAGCACAAAATACTTTATACAACTTCAGAGAGGCCAAGGCGATCGCTAGGGACTTACCAGAGGGATTGAGCGAGGACAATCAAAGAGCCGCTTTTGACTTACTTGCAGAGAAGAGAAAATTGACAAAACAGATTGAGGGAAAAGATCCTTCATTGGTAAACAAACAAAAGAAGCGTATAACAGAAATTGAAAACCAACTAATAGACATATCAAATGCCGTTCAAGAGCAAACAACAAGTGAAGTACCTGTACAGCCAGAAGCCAGAGTTGGCGAAGAAGTGGTCGAAGGAAAACCCCAACCAGAACCTGAAGTCGTTACCGAAGAAGGTGCAGCCAAAAAAGAAGAAGTAAAGTCTGACATAGAGAAAAGGAGGCAAGAAGAGTTAGACAGTGTTGATGTATCTAAAGGAGGCAAGATTCCTCTTGAAGGATATGAAGAGTTCTACAACAAAGTCAACGAAAAATACGATGCAGAACTAGCTTCGTTAGAGCAACAAAAGACAAGCCCTAAAGATGACGAAGTAGCACAGCAATACATTGCCGATCTACAAGAGACCAAGCAATCTGATCCAGAACAGTACTGGTCTGTTGACTCTGTAACAGAAGAAGCGGCTAAAGAAGGTACCGTAATCACAGATGAAGATGGTGGCGTTGTGGTTTCTAAGGATGGTGACATTAAAGGTCTATTTAAGAAGGCTGCATCAAAGGCTAAGGGAGTTGCTCAGAAGTTGCTTCAGAAAGCCGTTGAGGCTGGTGGTATTAAGTTAGACAATTTCGATAACTATCTTACTCCAGTTTACGAGAAGGCTGGTTTTAGGGTTGTATCTAGACTCCCATTCAACGAGGAGTACGCTCCGGAGGGATGGAACAAAGAAAAGCACGGAACACCGGATGTCGTAGCAATGGTATACGATCCACAGAACAAGCTTGATATTCAAGAACAGAAGTTCGAAGACTACGATGAGGCTATGGCATATCGCGATCAACTCGTGGAGCAATCAAAGTCTGAGTATCCAATGCAAAGTAACTTCGATCAGGCTGTTAACAAGTCTGCTCAGGCACTTAACGTAGTGGCGCCGGATTTGAAGGTAATCGTTGGAGACAATATTGACGATGTACAGAACCGTATCGTAGAGGCTATCGCACCATTGATTGGAGAGAGACAGGCCGTACAGACAGCTGAAGAATTTGCTACTGGAACCAAGGGACAAACGATCTTTGTTGACGGCAAGCCTTTCGCTGTAGTATTCGATAAGACTACCGCAGATAGCCGTACCGCAGGACACGAGGCATGGGAAGTTATGCTGAACGATGCGTTCGGTAACGACCAAGCTAAGTTTAAGGAGTTTACAGCGGGCATTGACTCTCAACTAAGGGCTCAAGGTTTTGCTGATATCGCTGATGCTTTGGACGCATTCGCCAGCCAGAAGGGCTACGAAGCCGTAAAATACTCGGAGTACATGGCTGAGCTTGGTGGTATGTTGGTAGAGGCTGGTTTCGGAAAGGGCCCACTAACGGCTCAACAAAAGACATTACTACAGAAGATCGGTGACATCATCAATAAGTTTGCTGAGCTATTCACCGGCAAAAAGCAGTTCTTGGATCAGGCGACCCCAGAGGATATCCTTGGTTTCATGGTTACCATCTCTGAGAAGGTTGCTAAGGGTGAGGACGTGTCAAGATTCTTTAGAAAAGGAGAGAAGGCAAAGGCCACCGAAGGTGTGACATCTAAGAGTCAAATGCAGGCGATAGAAATTCTTGATGGTCCAAAGTTTGACAATAAGTTAAAAGAAGATGTGGCGTCTTATTTGAATGGTTTAAGAGATTCGGAGATCCCGCCAAATTCAAGTAGAGAGCTGTTGATGGAGCGTTTTATTAATAACGTTTACGAAGAAGTTGGATACTACCTTTATAGTAAGCCAGACGCAAGAAGTGCAGGGCTTACTTGGTACATAGAGGACATGGTTGAGTTTGAAAATAAGATAAAAGTTGTTTTACCAGAGCTTTCAAATGAAAACCAATACAAGCTATTCCTTACAGTGTTGGCATTTACATCTTCTGGAACCAACCCTAACCAAAACTTGCTATACGCATACAATCTTTGGAACAACTCCAAGGATCCTAAAAACTTTGAATTCTCAAAGACGTGGGGCGAAAGCAAACTTTCTTTTATTGACAAAAAGGGCAAGTCTATAGCTAGTGGTATTATTGTAAAAGAAACAGCAAAAGAGTACACAGTTGAACTAATAGACTCATTGGGTCGCCCAGTAGTAGACAAGAAGGGAAACAAGAAGTACGAAAAAATATCAAAAAACTCAATGAAAGAAGGGTATCCAAAGTCAACTGGATATACCAACAGAGGCGAGATAATTATAGGACAGCTTGAGAAATTAGAAAAAATCTACAAAGATTTAGGATCTATAGATAAGGTTGTTAAATGGCTAGAAAGCCCACATCCAATATCCGAGTTAAGGAAGTACAACCAATCCGTCCCAGACGTTAATGGAAAGGGCCCCGGAGAAACAAATAAGGAATATGACCCCAAGAAGAATGCAGAGGGCGAAAGAAATGGTGCGTTTATATTCGGTGAAAAAATAGGATCTTTTTACCAAAACATGATTGGAATCGGAGAAACAATCACAATGGACTTGTGGTGGTCTCGTACGTGGAACCGATACATGGGCACCATGATTAATACAGTCTCTGGAAAAAAGGAAATACAAGAGGTACCAAGAAGCGATCGCGAAAGAAATATTATGCGAGAAGCTGTGAAATTAGTTGCTGAAGACTTAAATTTGCAAGTAAGCGAACTACAAGCTGCCATATGGTATTTTGAACAGGAGCTTTGGACTAAATCTGGAAACAAGTCTCCTAGCTATAGCTATGTTACAGCAATAGACGACTTAACTAAAAAACTAAAAGTAGATGAAGAAACAAGAACAAAATTACGAGCAGCTGAAGCAGATCTCACAGAAGCTGAAAAAAGAAGGCAGAATGCCGCAGAAAGAGCAGCTGCTGTTGTCGCTAGCAAAGGCGGCGAAATCCCTGGCTCTAAAGTAACGTCACGCTCACAGAAGTCTGTTCCAACGGTGGTAGACGAGGTGTTGACCGATGACGGAAAGGGTAACTACTTGTTTGTTCACTACTCAAGGGCCAAGCGTGACACCATTAAGCCAATGTCTGGCTCTAAAGAAAACTTCACAAGCCGCGAAGAGGTAGCAGCCATATCGTCTGTTGGTGGTGTTGCAATGTACTACACAAAGGCCGGCCAGAAAGAACAGGGCGTTGGCAACGTTCCACACACCGTGTTGGTTCCTAAAGACAAGGTTTACTTCTACGGAACTACCGAAAGGGGTAAGGTGTCTAACGATCCAGAGAACTTCTATCCAGAAGCTCGACGCCGGTTCCAAGAGTACAAGAACATGAACAACCCAACAAGGCCAACCGAGTATGCGTTTGACTCAAACAATGCGGCTGCATGGATAACTAAAGTCGCCGCAGAGAACGGATACGACATGGTTGTTACCAACTGGGGAGGACCAAAGAGCTACAGAGCTCAGACGGTAAAAGAGTTGACCCCAGAAGCCGAGTACACCGGATTCAAAGAAATCCCAGACGCTGTGTTTGAAGTTGGAGACGAGATATTTGTAAATGGTTCATACGGAAACGTAACGTCGGTAAGTGGAAGCGTTGTAAAGTACGAGGGAACTAATCGTTACGGTAATGCAGAAAGCGGCGGATTTGACTTGAACAGGCCAAATAATGCCATCATGATTGAGAAGGCTAAGCCATCTGTTACAACTCGCTCTCAAAAGGTTGAGGTAAAGACCATTCCTGGATACGACAGAATGCTTGATCAGGTTGAGGGTATCATGGACAAGACCATGAATAGCCGCAATGGTTCATACAATAAAGCCACCGCTAATTCGATTGACTATATTCAGAAGTCATTAGTATACATAAATGCAGATGATTCTCAGCGTGAGCAGATCATACGTGACTTCAAGAAGATCAGAGGCGAGAAGTTTAAAGTAGCTCCGTCTGTGGCTAAAATCATGGGCCAGATAAAGGACGTGAAGCAGGTTACCGTAAAAGAGAGCACAGCGCTGAAGGATCAGATCAAGTTGGAGGCCAAGGCAGCCAAGGACTCTGCAGCCTTTGTAAAGCAGCTCCGCATGGACATCTCTAACCAACTAAAGTCTATGGTTGGCCGTGGTATGATGTCTGCTAGACAGGCAACTGCTATTATCTCTCGCTACGACAAGATGAACATCTTGAACCCTGTAATGCGTGACCGCTTTGTTGACTACATGTCTAGGGTATTCCAAAGCGCCGAGTATACGGACAAGATCAAGGAAGCGTCAAAGCTTCGCAAGACCATCAGAAAGGCTGCAAAGAATCCCAACAACCAAGCCGACAACTCAAAGCTTGCAAAGGCTTTTGCAGAGATCGATCCATCGCGTGTAGAAAACATCGACGACTACCTAAATAATGCTGAGCAGATCCTTAAGTCTGTGTCTCGAACAACCGGTGACGTTAAGATGCGTTCATTGGTTAACATGACTGACATGGTTTCTTATATCGACAAAGAGATACAAGAGCAGAGAAAGCAGATCAAGAATGAAATCTTGAGCAAGTACCAAGACTTGGTAGATGCTGGTGTGTTGGACAGCAAGATGACCATCAACGAAATACAAAAAGTTGTTGATTCAATAAAAGAAACTGAAGACGAGTCTGAGGCTAAGGCCCAAGAAGCAAAAGCTGCTGTCAAGCAGATGATGGAAGAACTGTCTCCTATCTTGATTAAGATTGCAAGAACAGGCGAAGATCCATTTACTGGCGATCCTATCGACCTAACTTCCGATGAAAAGAGAGACCTAGTTAAATTGGCCAACATGGACATAGACAGCCTTTCACTTGCCGATTCGTTAAAAGCCGTTGAGTATGCAAACAACTTTATTTCAAATGGGATTTTCTCTGGTATTGGAGCGATTGTAAGTATCAATGAAGGCTCGCTTGAGCCGGCCAAACTAAAGAAAGAGGGCGTAATGTCACTTAGGCTTAGGAAGTATTTTTCTCCAGGTGCCGGCAGGAAATGGGCCGAGCAACTTGGTACATTAACATTACTCAATAAATTATTGTTTCTTAGCAACGAAAAAGCAATAATGGTCGCCAACGCTTCAGGCGAGTCGGGCATTGCTAATGGAAAGGCAAAGGCTATCAAGATCGTTGAGAAGGCGGTCAAAGAATATACAGACAAGTTCTCTAGTTTAAAAGATTTCAGAACCGGAGAGAATATTATCGAAAGAGGTATTCTTGCATTTGTGTCAAGAACCGTGATCGGAGATAAATTCCAGGCGCAAGACGAATTTAATAGGCGCAAAACCCTGATTGAGGAGACAATCCAGGCGCTAAAGGACCCAAATAACAGCACGGATGCCGACATCAAGAAAGGTGAGTTGATTGAAAAAGTCTACGACAAGACTCTAAAGAACGCCAAAAACGTTAAAGAAGTGCGTGCAAATACTAGCGAGGTTAACAAGAAGGCTGTCGACTGGTGGGTAAATGAATGGTCTAAGCACTACGAACGCATGGACGAGGTCTCTAGAAGCGTGTACAACACATTGCTTACCAGAGACGCGAACTTTACTCCTGACCGTTTCCAGTCAATAGACCTAACCACTGCAAGCGAAAACGACTTTGATTCTAGCTTCTTCGGTAGTTTTGAAAATGTAAGTACAGATAAGTCTGGTTCTTTGAAAGAGAACAGGCGTATCAAGAACTTGCCAAGCGACAAGAACGGAGCTAAGACCAGAATTGTAAACCTAGACTTCGACATGAACAATGCAAATGCTTTGACAAATGCATTGATTGACGTTGAGACGGCCAGCTCTGTGTTGAAAGCGAAAGGATTTGTTACCTCTAAGGACTTTGGTAAAATATTCTCTAGCAAAGACGATGCGAAGCTGTACAAGAGAAGACTTATCTCTTATGTAAATAACGTTAGAGGTAAAAACTATGTAGACCAGAGCGAGCTAACAAACATGGGCAAATCTCTTAATGCTATAGGATCTTTCGGTACCGCGAAGGCATTATTCAGTTTGTCACAACCTATAAAACAGTCTATTCCTCCATTGTTCAACACACTTGTACAGACAGGAAGACTTGATCTTGGAACACTATTCTCTGGTGGTAGCGCTTTTATCGACAGAACCGGTTATCCAATTATTAACCGTGGTATTAGTTCTTTGGCAGAATTGCAGGCAATCAACAAAAAAGTCGCCGAGGCCGAGAAAAACTTGTTGGCAAAAGGGATTATGGGTATCGCGGAGTACAATAACAAGATGCTCGAGATCTGGCTTCAAAAACCAGACGTGTTTACTGCACGTTCATCTTGGTTGTCGTTCTACATCAACAGCCTTAAAAAGCAAGGTATCAACACAAAGGGGTTAGACTGGAATACTCACGAAGTAAACAAGAAAGCGGCCGACTATGCGGAGCTTATGGTTTCGTCTCAACAGAACGTAAACGACTCTGACATGCAAGGTATGTTGTTCACCAACAAGACGCCATATGCAAAAGCGGTAAGAAAAGCATTGTTTACATTGATGACCTTCACGTTGAACCAAAAAACAAGGATCTGGTCAGACATGAGAACGCTGTCTAACAAAAAATTGACAAGCGAATCAGACAGAAAAGAAGCATTGTTATCTCTTGCTGGTGCCATTGTCGAACTTGTTTCTTTTCACTCAATAAGTCTTGGTGTGTCTTACATTGTTCTTCAGCCGTTAATAGACGCCATGATGGAAGCTCTTGGCTATGAGGACGACGACGAGGACAAAGAGCTCGAGAATAAAAAGCTTTTAATGAACAAGTCAGCATCTATCGCTCAATCATTCTTAAAAGACTTTATCTTGCCTCCAATCCCTGGGATTGACGCTTTGGCTAGCTCAAAAGTAAATAGCATAATGGAAGAGTACGGTATATCTGAAAAGATTGCAGCAGAAGGCTTCGGGATGGAAGAAGGAGAAAGCAAGTTTGAGCTATATGACAAACAAGACTATTCATTCCTTGACGTATTGGGTGGCGCCGGTATTGCCGCTGAAAAGGGCAAGGAGCTATTTGATTTTACTTCTCTCGCATCTACAGGAAAGTTCGACCTTGAAACTAAAGGTGGTTTAATTACAAAGCAAATTCAAGAAGAAAACGAAGACTTGGCTAAAATAAATGCCTCAATAATGTCTGCGTATTATCTTGGGATATTGCCTGGAGAACTTGCCTATATCGCAAGAAAGCTAGACAAAAAGATCAAGAAAGGCGCTGAGAGAGTTGAAGAAGACGAGGACTAGAACAAGTGAGTGATTCTAGCGACCTGCCCGTGCTCGGGGTGGTGGAGGAAGCCTTCCACCGCCTTGGGTGATCCGGTGTAACCATTTCTATGGTGCCAGCTATCTGTTCCAGACGGTGATCGAAGACTCTCCACAGTGACACCGATGTAGTCCTTAGACGTCTTGTGGTGTACGTGGTGTGTATACACATAGCGATGCTTGGTCTGTGACCATGACAGCGGTGACTCTTGAGCCATAAGCAATGGCAAGTCCTGTGCCTTGGCACCATCTCCATGTGTAGATCCAATCATATTGGTCCCGTACGTGTAATACTTTCTGTGTGCTATAGAGCAGTCGAAGGTAATGTTTTCGCACTTTGAGAACCATGACTGAATCGTGTCGGCCAAAAAGAATCCATTTGTGTAGTCGTGGTTAGACGGGTTGAAGCAGAAGTGCACGTCTGCAACCGTTACCAGCATCTCAAGTATCTCAATGTAAAGCTGCTTGGCAATCAAGAAGTTATCGTACCACATTCCATCGGTGTCCTGAAAAGTACCAGACGTAGTGGTCCTCCTTGGAGTGTCGATGTGCAGGATATCGTTTCCAGCAATAAATAAGATCTTATCAATATTGAATCCAGCGGTCTTGTCTAGGATTCCCTTGACTCCCTCTCTGACTCTTTGAACAGCAATTTGGTTATTGTAGTCCTCGCCTGTCTCAAAAGAGCTAGCGAGCTTTCCAATGTGAATGTCTGCAGGATCGATCACCAGTAGGTGCCCGTCCTTGCTTTGACTTCTATGGATGTGTTGGTACAAGGGTGCATAAGACTTCATCTGATCGATGATATCGTCTCTGATCTCCTCGTAAGATGGGGCAGCGTCTCCCTTTACGTTCATAGAGAAGTTCTTTCCCTTGTGCCAGTAATACTTTACCTTGTCAACGGGAACTCCTATTACGTTGCACTCTTCAACCAAGGCTCTGTGCTTGGTGATTTGTCTGCATACCTCTTTTCTCACTGTCTCTTCAGACATTGGCAGATTGTACTTGTCCTTTAGGGACTTAGCAATCTGGGTCTTATTGAGTTTGCCTTCGGCAAAAAGCTCAACAGCCTCTTGTTTATATGATTTCATTTGTGTGGGTCGCTTGAATATCCTTTAACAAAGGTATCATAGCCTCAACGATCTTCTTCACTTCCTTGTTCTCCTGGTCCATCATGGCCTCGTAGAGGTCTGTAGACAGGCTGTTCAACTCATCCATAACCGAGTTGACGTAGTTAGATATGTTTTTGTGTTCTGGTTTCATGGTATTTAAAACAATGGGGCCGGAAAATTCCAAACCCCAATGTTACCCAACGAGATATGAACAAGGCAAAGATAATCAGACTATAGCCTGAGTTATTAACAAATTGTACGCAAACATTTGCCACTATTTCTATTTACTGGCAATTGTGAGTAATTCTGCCGCATTATAGTTCGGCGTAAAATTGTTTATTTTTGTAACAATGTATATAGACCACATAAAAGAATACCAGATGATTCAAAGTTTGATTCGTCAGGTGCCAGCAGTAGACCCAATTACCACTGTTGTATTAAATGTGTCTCCGGACTACTCTAGTAGTATCTCGATGCACATGGCTCATCATTTGTCTGTAGGGGGAAAGATGCTCGACATGTTCCCTGTTGACGTTCCTTTTCCAAAAGAAAGCAAGGAATCGTATGAGAATTTATTTAGAAAGTCTTCAGCATTTTTCCCGGGGGTGTACGACAAAGTGATCTTGTGCGAGGCCGCTGTATTGTCTGGGAATAATTACATTTGGATAAAGCAAGTTCTATTAGACTTGGGATATAAGAATGACCAAATCATCACCACCTCATTGATAGAGATGACCACTAGTGTTTTTAATTGCGACTATGTAGCAGAGTATTCGACAAAGATGCCGGAGTTCTATTACGAGCGGTACAATAAACACTGGGACGCTTAAAAGCAAATATATGCACAAAGTAGCGAAAAGCAATACCTTGTGCAAAATCCTTATTTGCTATTTTTGGCACATTTAACCATTATATTGTGCAATTTGTGCTATTTTTGGCACATTTAACCATTATAATGTGCAATTATTGTACAATAATGTCCTTTAAGACACCCAAAACTATGTCAAAATGAGCTTTATATGACCGGTTATTCCGCCATTACTTGGTTTGTTGTCAAATAATGGCGGGTTATACGGATAATAACCGATTAATGTCCAGTTAATTTACATAAAAACTGGACTATGAAACTTCGCAACCGGTTCCTCCAGCGCAAGCAGCTTGGTCCATTAGGCTCGTCTTGTCGCTAATCTCTACAATTTTTGCGACATCCAAAGCGTTAAGATTTGTAACGAGTTGATCGTACTTCTCCTTTGTAATGGTCTCGAACGGAGTCTGAACGTACGTTCCAAGGTCCTTTGGCAAGAAAGATAGTCCGTTGAAGAACTGCTTGTTCTCCCACAACCACTCTCCAACTGCCGGCCACTCTGACTGACCCATGCTCACCGTAGCGCTCACGTTGTGTGTGTTATCTCCACGCACGTGTCCCGGTGTGATCCAGTACTCGTGGAAGTACTTTACACGCTCCAAGAACTGAATAGCGTTCTCGTCATTTCTAGTGATGGCGCCAACCGGTGCAGACTGCGGAACAGACACGACAGCTTGATGATGTGGCTTGAACACGTCGTCCTCCAACATCTCAGGATGGTAGATCGACAGGTACGTGTACATCGCCTCATTCTTTCCAATACGCATCCTGCGGACGTAATACTCGTCGTGCCATGCGTGGATACCAGACGAAGTCCCCAAGACCAAGGAAGAGGTCCCAGATGGCTTCACGCATGTTATACGAGCTGCCGGATTGATTCCGATCATCTCAGACACAGACACGTTTGCGTATATCGCTTGGTTAACGGCCAGCTGAAGGTTCATCTTCATCACCGGACCGCTAGCGATCCCGGTCATCCCGATTCCCAACAATGCCTCGCGCTCTGTGGTTTCTTTCCAGATCGGACGCAGGTAATGGAAGTCAGTGTAAGATGCCTGCATGGTTCCAATAACAGAGGCCCAGTACACGCGATCGTTCAAGTCGTCTTGGTCCTTGATGTCAGAGGCATTTACCTCTACCAAGTTACAGAACTGAAATGGGTTCAACGCAATCTCGGCGCATGGGTTGGTGCCCATGGTCTCGTTGTCGCTGAAGTAAAATCCGGGCTCTCCAGAATTGCTCAGCTCAATTTTTTTCCATAGACCAAGGAACTTCTCCTTAGATACACTATCA
>Ga0315905_10001552_pt1 | contig 24643 bp, 16 predicted proteins | sample LakEriMetagenome_5_FD_203522 | JGI IMG/M metagenome (GOLD analysis project Ga0315905, IMG submission 203522) | Freshwater fungal communities from buoy surface, Lake Erie, Ohio, United States - Buoy 4 MA121 | ecosystem: Environmental > Aquatic > Freshwater > Lake | place: USA: Lake Erie, Ohio...
CGTCACCTCTAAAATAAAAATCATACTCACCAGACTGGAACCCTGGAGAGGTTTTGGAGAACTGGAGTTCCCACTTAATAGTTCTACCAATTTTTTCTTCAATTAATTTATCTCCTACCTTGATCTTGCCCTTAATCGCTTGATTGTCTGATTCTGATGAAAAAAGTTTAATAATACAAGAAGAATAGAACTTAGTAGCCTGGCCACCAGAAGGCTGCTGACTAGTATACATAGCATTAATATTGTTGCGAGACTGGCTAATAAGAACGAGAAGAGTTGGTTTAACTTTGTTGTTAGCGTAGTTAAGCATCTTCCAAGCATTGCTAAAGTCACGAGACTCTGCTCCAATCTGCTTTGTATTTTCCAAAGCCTTCATCTCATCAGTGTCCTTTTCAAAATAAATTGCAGGAAGCATTGACGTAATAGAGTCTACCACAATTAAATCAACCCCAGCATTCATTAGGCCTACGCCTACATCTACCATGTCACTGATGGTTCTTGCTTGTGAATAGATTAGTTTTTCTGGATCCACACCAAGAGATCTAGCCCAGTCTTCAGAGTAGGACATCTCAGAGTCAATCCAGGCACATAACTTGCCTTCTGCTTGTGCCAAAGCAATCATCTGAAGGCACATAGAAGACTTTGCAGACGACTTTGATCCCCAGATGAGAACCTGCCTACCGTATGGCAATCCTCCACCAAGAGCACGATTTAGCCCGAAACTAGGGGTTGGTTGATACTCATAGTTAACCCCAACACCAGTTCCTAATCTTTTCCTTAACTTTGGATCTAACTGAGCCAACGCTTCTTCTACTGTTACTGTCATCTCTATCTCTCATTTCTTGTTATATTAATATTAATTACAGACCTTGTATCGTATATGTTTGGGTAACAAAATGAATGATATGCTGATCCATCAAATAGTACTGCTCTTCCTGCTTTTGGAGAAATTCTGGTGTCAATTATCATCTCATTATCTTCTTGCTTATAATATTTGTTTTTATACAATAGGGTATCTCCGTCACTATCATTAACATAATATATAAGTGCCAGGTGATCATAGTCTGCGTCCACATGTGGCGTCGATGGTCTTGTCTCATTACACAGGAAGGTGGTATTGCTTCTAGTTCTTTTTACTTCGTCATACTTTATCTCGTGCTTATTGCAAAACTTTTCTAGGATTCTCATAGACAGATCGTGTGTAAAATTCTCTTTGTCTGCATAACTACAGTACATAAATCTATTAGAATATGTGTCAGTGCTTTTTGGCAGTTCGTTTTCTGGAACACCAACTGTAAATGGTGAAAAGATTGCTGGCAACCTGTAAAACTCTTTTCTAATTGCTTCAATCTCTTGAGGAGATAAGAAGTTGTCATCAATAATTAATAGGCTCACAGAATATCCTCCAATGTCACTGTTCCATCCTTTGTTTTTCCAAAACTAAATTTATACGACTTTCCTTCTTCAATATTCATGTATGCTTTTGCAAAAGAAGTAGGGAAGACTGTAATAGAGTGTAGGTCTCTTCTTGTGTCTGCTAAAGTTAAAGATGCCATTTTCTTTCCAGTCTTTGTTACTCTTGGTTTAAATGAAACAACAAACATCTCATCATCCTTATACGGTAACTGCTTATAACTTAGGAACTTAACAAGAGCATGAGACGACTCTTTTATCTCATCAGACGGTACGAAAGAAACAATCCTATTATCATTACACAAGACCAGATAAGAACGACCTGTCTCAATAGTTGTATTTTCATCATCAAATATACCGACACTGCCAGTTTTGTCCAAAATTTCAACTCGTGACCATCCTGTTCCTCGCTTAATTGATTTTACCATACCCATAAAGATGTATGATCCCTTTTCTTCAAAGTCAACAATATCTTGAATGAAAGCATAGTAATGAGAAGGTATTGTAATGTTAAACTCTGGAAGGTTTAAGTACTCATACAGATTCTCTTTAATCTCCTGGTCATTTCTAGGATTATCATTAAATGTTGCTGCGCCAATTACTCTTAGTGCCTGGAGTGCACGACTATTTACTCCGTTGCCTTTGGTAAATGTAAATTCTTCAAGTTCCTTGTACGAACTGAATGGTCGTGCAGATATGAATCTCTCACCAATTTTGTCAGATATGAACTTGATAGCACTGAGTCCAAACCGAATACCTTTACCCTCAATTTTAAAATCAATATCCGAATCGTTAATGTGAGGTAACTTAATGACAATGCCCATTCTTTTTGCTTCAATAAGGTATTCAGTTCTCGCATCTTTATCCTTTTCATTTTTTAGTAGTGAATACATAAATTCTAGTGGGTAATGATACTTAAGCCATGCTGTCCAGTATGAAAGTGTAGAGTATGCTACAGCGTGTGACTTATTGAAGGAGTACCCTGCGTGAGCCTCAAAGTCATGCCACAGATCACGAGCAAGGTTAGGAGCAATAAACTTAGATGCACCCTCTACGAACTTCTCTTTAAACTGATCAAATTCTTTAGCATCCTTTTTCTTGCCAATGATCTTTCTAACTTTATCTGCTTCCGACATGGACATACCGCCAAGGTGTACGCATGCTTGCATAACCTGTTCCTGGTAAAGAATACAACCATATGTGTCCTCCGTAAATTGTTTTAGTACCTGATGTGTATAAGAAATGTTTTGACGACCATGTTTACGATCAACATAGTCCTTTCCAATAGTATTCATTGCACCTGGACGAACAAGAGCATTTGATGCTGCAAGTTCATTTAGATTCTTTACACCCATCTTTACAAGAAGATTTGTGTACGGTGCTGCTTCACACTGGAAGACTCCCTTTGTGTAGCCATCTGATAGCATCTGGTAAACATTAGCATCATCCATCTTAATCTTAAGAAGATCAATCTTCTTTCCATCTCGTTCTTTAATAATGTCAATCGTATTCTTAAGAACAGATAATGTTTTAAGTCCCAAGGCATCGATCTTAATCAGACCAATTCTTTCAGCCTCTTCCATGTCAACACCTACGACAGGAATTCTTTCATCGGATCCCGTAGATGATCTTGTCTCAAGTGGTGCATATCTAAAGATTGGTTCCTTGCTTGTAACAACACCTGCTGCGTGGATTCCTGTACCACGAATTCGACCACGAAGTTGCTCTCCATAGATCTCTACCTCTGGATACTTCTGACGGAACTCGTAGGTTGACTTTGATGTGCAGAAATCATCCCATGAATCTACAGTCTTTAAAACTTTGTTCACATCTGATAGAGGGATGTTTAGAACTCGTGCAACGTCTCTAACAATTCCCTTTCCTGTAAACTCAAGAAAGGTTGCAATAGATGCAACATGTCGATACTGTCTAACTAGATAGTCTTTAACCTCTTCACGACGAGTATCCTGAATATCTGTATCAATATCTGGGAAGTCATTACGCTCTGGATTAATAAAGCGGAAGAACAAAAGGTTATGTTCAATAGGATCAATATCTGTAATCTTTAGTGCATAACAAACAAGAGATCCAGCAGAAGAGCCTCGACCTGGGCCTACCATAATCTCTTCCTTCTTGGCCCAATTGATCATGTTACTCACAACAAGGAAGTATGGAGCAAACTTCTTGTCTTTAATAATTTGCAACTCTTCTTCAAGTCTGTCAAGATATTCCTGATTCTCTGACAAACCTCTCTCTGCCAAACCTTCTAATGCAACCTTTGCAAGTTCTTTGTCAGGGCTTTTGTACTGTACTGGTAGTAGGTTTAGCCCTTCTTGAATTCCATAGTCTCCTACTGTATCTGCTAATAGGATTGTGTTTGAATAGATGTCTGGTCTATCAATACCCTGCGCTTCCATGGCTGCTTTAATCTCTTCGTATGAAAGCAAGTGGATATCGAACTTATTAAATGTTATCTGACGGTCTTCGCCATAAAGATAGTCCAGGCGCTTCATCATGTCTGGTTGCTTCTTTGACTTCTCGTATGTTGCATCTTTTACAAACTTGCCATGTGTATTCATTAGCAACTTAAACTCTTGAACTTCTTTTTGCGATGGGTCGACGTGGTGGCAGTCTGGTGTAACAATAACCTTAATACCAAACTCATCTGCAAGTTCTATAAGATATTTATTGATATGCGCTTCATTGTGAGGCATAACCTCAATATAGTAATCATCTGCAAAGCGCTCTTTAAACCATGCTATGTATTTCTTAGCAAGAGCAAACTCTTCTTCTTCGAGTGCTTTAACCAAAACACTACTTGGACAAGCAGAAGAAACAATAATTCCTTCTTTATATTTTTCTAATATAGTAAAATCAAATCGTGGCTTCTTAAAGAAACCATCTGTCCAAGATAATTCGCTAATCTTGTTTAGGTTTTCTAAACCAATTTTATTCTTGGCTAGAAGGATAATGTGATTATAGACAAGATCTTGCTGACCTTCTCTTTCAGACTTATCTCGTGTATCAGATATGTCTGCACACATGTATCCCTCTAGCCCAAGAATTGGCTTAATGCCCTTTGCTTTTGCAATACGGTGCAGTTCCCTATGCCCAGATAAAGTACCGTGGTCAGTGATGGCAATTGCTGGCATCCCTAACTCAACTGCACGGTTCACGTATTCTTCTGGAGTAGCAATCCCATCAAATAAACTAAAATGGGTATGGACATGTAAGCCGACGTAGTTCATATTACCAATCTGCGTTGGTAGATGAAGTTACAGATGGGCCATCAAAGCCCAAATAGTATGCTTCTTGTTCGGCATAAGGAATCTTCTTAAGTGCGGACTCAAGAGGATAAGGCTCAATGTCCTTCCAATCAAATGGTTCCTTGTCTGGTGCTGATGGAATAAGTGTGTAATTAGTTTCAGTTCCCTGACCATTACGCTTTAACTTCCAGACCACATTTGAGATGCTACCTGTTTCAAGTGCATACTCACGAATTGTGTTAAATGATGACTGCTTGCTGATACCCATTGACCAAATTGCAACATATGGCGCTTCAATTCCGTCATCAACTAGTACGTTGCAGTAGAAGCGAAGACGGCCACGCCATCCCGCCTTTGGATCCTTGCGGTGCATTTCTTCTGCCCAGTCACGTCCTTCTGATTCCATTGTATCTACGGCCTTACGCTTGTAGTCCTTTGGATTTACGTGCTCCTTAACAACGAGTGCTAGTCCACGCTTTTCGTTATAGTTTGCAGAGTCCTCATCGAGTTCTTCGATGAAACGAATCTTTACAGATTGACCATCTGCAAGTTTTAGCCACTTTACCTTTGGCCCGTCGTTTTCATACTTTGGCTTGTCGAGCAGGGCATTGATGTTCTTGAGTCCCTTTACTACGCTCATATTATTCTCCTTTGTTTGTTATATTAGTTTAGCATAAGTGATATTGATTTGTCAAACTGAAACTCCAAACCCGCAAGTTCTTCGTCTGGCATATCACCTATATCTTTGTATTTGTTGTTTAGTTTAATAACAGAAACACGACTAGAAAGTTTTTCAACTATCCTATCTTTCATGTTTCCTCCCGCCTCATCGTTATCAGCAATAACTATGATGTTATTGAAATACTTCTGAAGCAATTCTATTTGTGTACTTGATACATTTGCACCAAGTGTTGCCACTGCTGGAAGTCCTACCTGATCAAGTCTAATGGCATCAAATGATGACTCAACTACATATACTCTATCAGACTTCTTTACTCTGTGCAAGTTAAAAAGGGTTTTGCTCTTTGGGAGTCCTGGTGTATTTTTAAAATCTTTTCCTTCAATAGATCTTCCAACAAATCCTAGTGGTATCCCGTCTGGGCTATGAACTGGAACTGTAACCATATCTTGCTTTTCTGAGTAACCTAAAGCAAATTTAATGCATGAGTGTTTTTCAATTTTTCTATATGTAAAATAATTTTTTGCTCTTTCGGAAGCAACAAGATTATTGTGTAGTCTCTTAATGATTAATTCATCAAACATCTTGTACTGTTCTTCTTTTACTAATACCTTGTCAATCTCTACAGCAAGATTGCTAACCTTTTCTTTGCTTTTAATAAATCTTGCGGATTCAAAATAAGTTCTTCCAGATGTATGCATTACAAGTTCTATAAGATCTGCAGATTTTTGACAAGAGAAACAGAAAAACATTCCGCTATCTTTTTGTACTTCTCCTGCTGGAGTTCTATGATTATTATGAAATGGACAAAAGATCATGAAGTCTGCATCAAGTTCAGACTCTACAGTTATACCCGATCCTGTAAGGACTCGCTTGACTTGTTCTGCGGAATAAATATTGGATTGGTTCCGTCTATTCCTGCTATCCATGTGCTCTTCCTTTTCCCTGCGTAGACTGCCTGTACTGATAGTTCAAATTCAAAAAAGTTCTTTATCTCATTATACCTTATAGTGAAGTCTGGGTCAAGATCAATTCTTGGAACATACCCACTAAGTTTCATCTCTGTTGTCAATAATCTTATGTACTCTTCTTTGAGTCTTCCAATCATTGAATCGTCATAAATTATTCCATCAAGATAAAACCTTTTGATAGGCTTATGATGGTAGAAGGTTGGTGATAAGTTCTTCTTAATTTCCGACATACCATATTATAACTACTTATCTTCAAAGTCTTTATATCTATAATATCCCTTGTCAAAGTCACACTGAACCAAGAAATCTCCCATAAACCCGTTACGATTCTTTCTAAATGCACACTCAATGATATCGCTATTGGTCCCTCGACCTAGAGCAAGCACCCAGTCAGCATCATAGGCAATCTGTCTAGACCATGCAGTCTGACCCAGTGTAGGAACTGTAGACAGATCATTAACATCATCTGGTGTGGCAGATGAGATAGCAATGATAGGAACTTCTTCACCAATAGCCATGAGTTTAAGTTCTCGTGAAAGGTTTTTCATTCGTACCGTTTCGTTATCTGACTTTTGGTTTGGAGCCATCAACTGTAGATAGTCAACGATTACAAAGTCTGGCTTATACTGATCAATCTTTCCACGAAGCACTGATGGATTAATCTCTCCACCCTGATCATTTGAGATAATGTGGAACTCTGGCTTACCCGCAAGATTTTTTGCATGCCAGTCTTTAAGCATATCAATTTCAATCTCACCGTTACTTATCTTACGGTGTGACCAGCGACCTTCTCCCATAATTGTAAACACACGGTTGCGGACTTCTGTCTCACTCATTTCAAGAGAAATTACCATTGGGCTCTTTCCTTGCTTCCATGCCTGTACTGCAAAGTACAGTGCAAGCCATGATTTTCCAATTCCTGGATAAGCAAGAAATACTCCAAGTTGTCCTGGCATAATTCCTGAAGGAAGATAGTTATCAAATCCTGGAAGTCCAGTTTTAATTCCAGATAAACCTAGTGCTTGTTGCTTCTTTACATTCTCAAAGTATGCAATAGCAGACTCAAGGTCTGTAACATCAATGTCACGAATTGCTGCTGTGTTCTTTTTTAGTTCTGATGTTTTTGTGATTAACTCATTGAGGGCACCAGTTCCATTGTTGTTTTGAATTTCACTTGCTGCAGAACGAATAATATCTTTAAGACTGTCTGTAAGATACTCGCCCTGAAGTTCCTCTAGATGATGCTTTGTTGCACCAACACCTTGGACTGGCTCAAAGTCTCTAAACTTTTCAGTAACTAGTTCTGCTGGAGGAAGGGTAGAGTTGTTTTCAAAATATAGTCTAACAAAGTTCCAAATGTCTCCATGGGTCCTTAAAAGATTGTCGACATTGGCCTGCAGGAGTACGTGAATTTGCTTATCATTTAAAACAGCCGTAAGCAGTTTTGCCTCTGTATTATTCACTTAGCCACTCCTTTGCCATTCGTCTACGCTCTGCTCTCTCTTCATCATCTTTAACTTTATCTTTTTGTGCCTGCAATATTTTTTCTGCGTTATATGCAAAGTAACTCCATGAAGGATTCTCTGCAACTGAAAAGTAATACTCAAGTATATCGTAGCATCCTGGCAGCGTATATGATTCTACAAGGGCATCTGAAGCCCACTGCTCTACATTTAGATTAAGGGATGGCTTTGACTCGTACCTTGCGGTATGATACTTGCTGTATCTTGAAAGCAAAGCCATTCGGTCTTTGCGTTCTGCCATTATCCTTCGGCAGCCTCCGATTGGGCTTCCACAATCTTTGCCGTTAGTTTGTCTTCAACAAACTTGTATACACGCTCAAAAGCCTGATCAGTATTTTCTCCATCACGCTTTGAGTCTACAATACCAAGATCAAGTCTTAGTGACTGAAAGTTTCCTAGATTAAGTGTGTACCCCAATGTAACAGATACCTTTGTTGATTCGTTTTCCATTTTATACCCTTCGTTAAATAGATTCATTCCAAATTGGAACAAACCGTCCATCTTCAGTTCTCGTATATGTAAGTATACCATCGCCCATTCTTCTTGTCAACTCTTGTTTGCTGGGCGTAATATCATTTGTAATTAATTTATCTTTTCTTGGCCTGCCAATATGATATGAAGCAAGTATATCACGAATGGCTCTAACTTGTGACTCTGAGTAGTATGATCTAACCTGAAAACCTCGTGCCCCACCCTTTTGAGATCCTGTTGGAAATGGTATAATTCCACGCTTCATTAGTGATGGCATATATTTTTTATGACGATTAACTAGTTCGGCAGTTTGACCAACTGTGTATGCTCGCTCTCTTTTATTTTTAAACTCACTAATCAGACAACTCTCAATCTGATCTTTATTAATATTATAGACAGACATAATTCCGTTGGAGTGGTTGTAGTGATGAATTCTAACTAGGTCTCCATTAAGAAACCAAACTTTTTTATTACCTGGTATTACAGGTGACTCATTGTACTTTTCGCTCTCAATTGTTCCTTTTTTAGTAACCATTGGCCCTCCTGAGAATTGCTAGGTGGATGAAAGAACTTTCTTGATCCACAAAGTATGCAGTATAGTTCTAAATTGTTTATCTCTGTATACTGCCTATCTATAAACATTCTTCCGTTACATTTTACACATTTAATCACGAGTTTGGTATTCCAACCGCTATAAGGTTGATACCCATTGTTGTTTCTCCACCAAGGTTGAACTTAACAGTTCCTTCTACCTTTGATGTTGTTATGCTGTTTATAGTTACCGTCACATCTTTTCCAGCATCACTAGCACCCTTATTATAGGCTGTTGCAGTGACAATTGGTGGGTATCTAAATTCTTTTTCAAAGTCATGTGACCACGATAGAGATGTTCCTGCTGTTTGCAATGATGATGTAGATACTTGCTCATAGCCTCCAACAACGCTTGCCTCAGATGTCTTGACAGTTTGAGAACCATTTCTATCTGTATCGACTACAAGATAACCTCTTTTTGATGGTGCAACCTGAGTGTACAACTCATTAACAGACTGAACAATTTGATATATATATGTTACATCTAGTGGCTGACCACGCTCAGGAACTGGTAAAATTGGCATACTATAATTATACCAGACTCACGATTCCAGAATCATAGACCTCTAAAGATTCTGTAAGTTTTGGTGCTATTGACGATGCCTGTATGATTACCCTAACAGACTGTGTTCCATTTTTTAAAAAAGAATAACTCTGTGATCCTGTAGAGCCTACATATGTTGGCGTTGCTCCATCAAATCCCGCAAAAACATCATAAACTATTTGTGTTGAGATTTGGCCAGTAGACCAATTTACAAATACGCTATTGCCAATAATATTGACATCTCCTGGACCAATAATTACAGCCTCTGAACCAGTAACAAATATTTTTGAATATGCAGACTTTCTGTTTTTATCTTCTGCAACAATTCTGAACCTCACAACTCTTGAGTTAGAAGAAGTTACCTTACCAAGCAATTCTTTTTTAATGACAACATTTTTAATTCCTTTATCTGCCATTATCCAACATCCAAAGCAAATCTAAACTCAATGTAGTTTGTTGTGTTTGCCGATTTCACAATTGGCTTTGACCCCACACTCTTGATTACAGAATACCCAGTCAAACCATAAAGAGAATTGGTTGATGTAATGTTTTCTAGTCTGAACCCATCCAAACAAACATAGAATAAATCAGATGGAGATCCAGCCTCAGTAACACATGCGTATATCTTTACTACTGCTACTTCTCGCCAATCAAAGTTGTTGGTTTTGTTTAAATCTTGGAATGCCTTTTTTGCAACAATATATCTATTTGTGGCAAAATTTGTTACATATTCTGCATTTCCAGAACTGTTGCTAACATCATCAATGTCTACCTCAAACCTTGCATACTCTAGGCTAGAGTTTAATCCTGTATGAGAAAACTCTATCAAAATCTTAACATTGTCTGGAACGGTGTTTGAGTTCGCAACCTTGTTAACAACAGAAAATGCCAACCTTAATTCATCCAGTGGGCTATTCTTTGTAAAGTCAACAGTCGTTTCATTAAGTTTAATATAGTTAGAACCAGACCCCACCTGTATTTTGCCAGATCCGTTAAGTGTAAGGGTTGAGTCATCTCCTACCATAGCAATTATATTATTTAAAAATCTACATCTTTCATTTCTTGCTATTCTTTCTGACTGAGTAAAGATTCTATTATCAGCATTTGTTTCAAAAACATTTGCTGTCTGATTTATAATACCATTTTCAGACTCACCGTCTAGTGGTTCATAGCGAACTGGTATATCTATTGCTGTAGCATTAAATGGCTGGTATACCCAGTTATCTGTGTCTGCAAAAGAATAGATTGTTCTGCTATCAAAAGATCCAGCAACTGGGTTTGATGCAGCAGAGAAGATACCCACCTCTGTTATTTCATATCTTTCTTCTGTTGGTAGTTGTGCAGTAAGCACAACCTTATCGACACCATCTTCATTAACAAAGCCTCTAGAGATAATTGGCACACGGAACATTTCAAAATCTAAAGACTGCTTTTGTGAGTAGTCCTGGAATAGGCCATCAGAAGCCACTGGAGTGGGTCCACAGCCTACAGCAATATGAGAAGCATATGATTGGGTCTGCCCAACGAGATACTTGGCTAAAAGATTTTTACCTATATTAGTTATCATTAATTACTCCCATCATATATTGTATCACTAAAAATGTCCCCGCTAGTTAGAATCTGAACCTCTACCTGCTCATTTTCCTTAACATTAACTAAATTAATAACCAAGTCTCCTGTTATTGGATCTATATAAACAGACTTGCAATTAGGGACCTTCGTCCATTTAGTCTTATCTGGCTCCCCGACTTTTTCAATTAGATCATATCCTGTTCCACAAACTGGTAAGTGGTCAAAAATAGATAGCGACAAAGACTTAAAGTATGAGTCAGATGACTGAAGCCTCAAGACGTTGTTTGGATTATACTGTAAATATAAATCTGTTAAATTTTTGATTGGTGAATATATAACCTTTTGACCATTCACAAGATCATGTCTTGATATTGTGGCAAGTTCATAGCCACCAATATCTTCAAACACAAGGTCTGTCATTGTCTCAATAGACATAACCTCATCATTAAAAATAATTAAGTCTGGTGTTGCAATCTTTACTGAATCATCACTATTTTTTATAACTGGCTGTGGTAATGCTGCTACAGCATCAGTTGATCCACTACCATCTATTTGACTTGCCACTATAACACCTCACTTAAAAATACTGTCATTTCTGGTCCATCAGAACTTCTGGAAAACTCAATATTGTATACAACAAATCTGCTATCTGGGCTTGATGCCATGCTTACATTATTTTCTTTGTAGTCTAATGTAACGATGTCACCAAGTTGGATCGTTGGTATAGCAAATATCTTAACACCTACAGATTTTCTAGGCTTAGATGTTTTTTCAATCATCCACTTCATTAGGCTAGATGCCTCATCCTGTGACTGAATATACTGGGTGTTCAAAGAAAAATCTTTTTTGCCATATGTCATTCTGCTAAGTTTAATATCCTGATAGTCTTTTTTAAATTTAAATGGATTAGAAATTAACTTATCTGCAACAAATTGTGGATTAGACTCTAAACTATTTTTATTAAAATATTCATCAACCGTTAGATTATTATTGGACTGCTGAGTAAATGTAATTCCTTGAATTCTTAGATAGTTTCCACTAGTCTCATCTAAACTTAATGCCGAATCAGTTGCATTAAATATTAAAAATTCAGCACCGTATGAACCTGCCCTAAACCCAGAAACAACATATCCCTTAACTTTATTAAATGTTGGAGATATTTTTGCAGTCAATGCTGGATATGCCTTATCATATTTAAAATTAAATGCTGCTGCTTCTCTCATTATGCTTCCAAATTCTTCAAAATACATCTTGTATCTTGGCGGTTCTGCAGATCCAATTCCAGAAAGATATGTATTCTGCACCAGTCCGCTCATTGCATACTTCCTAAAAGACTCGTTAGCATCTACTGCGTAATCTCCAAATACTGAGTTAACTGGAACATCCAACGAAAATGCTGTATTTTGAGAATAGTTGTTTGACAATGCATAAACATTTTCAAACATTGCTCTTGATGAGCCTCTTGTAAATAATGCTATATCAGAATAGACTGGTAGGGGATCACTATCGTCTACTGTCTTAATTAGTTTCCCATTGATATATAGATAGAATCTTCTTGTCTTTCCTATGTCTTCATATTCTACTGCTAAATCATATACCGTTGGATTTTCTTCAGCAAACATTCTTGATTGGCCAGTAAAGTTTCCATCATCGACAGTAATTTTACCTAGACCACTCCAGAGGTTAATTGGAACTGCAACACCGTTATTTGATTTTATTTTATAAAAGAAAATATTATTTACGCTCTGTCTATCCTCTTTTGAAAGGTTGTCCAGTCCAAGTGCTGATATTTCAAAGTAGTATCCAACATTTGTTTTTGAGTTTAGCATTACCGCAATTCCAGCAGAACCTCCAGTAACATTAATGTTTTTGTCTGGAGTTGAGCCATTTACTACATAAAAATTAAAAGCACCATTTGCAGTTTGACCTGAGTCCTTGCTACTTTCTATTTTGCCAATAATTCTAACCCTTGTTCCAAAGTGCTTATACTTAGTATCTGGCAATGATTTATATACATATGAAACAAAGTCTCTTGGCTTTTGCTTTGTCGTAAAGTTTGGGCCTGTTAAACAAAGCGCAGAGGACTGAATAGAACCTGGTCTTGGCTGCGTTGTAGTCGTTATTTCTCCACCCATAACTGTTGACATAAAGTTTTTAATAAGTCCAGTTCTAGAAGATGTTCTTGCTAGTGCGTCAGAAGAGTATCCTTCTGCAGTAATTTTTCCAGCAGCCTTTAACAAATCTATCTCTGCCTGTGTTGCACCAGGCTCTATTGTTACTGTTACTTCAAGATCTCCTAAATCTTTTTCAAAAAGATAATCAGAAACCATATAGCAACCTTTTACATTATCATCAGACTTCCAGTAGTCAGATATTCCAGCAGAGTGTGCCACAACAGTTGTACCAAACTGACCACGGCCATGTTTTTGAACTTCTCCATTTTGCAACCTAACGACACCAGACTGCTCAAAATACTTTGGCTCAGAATAAATTCTTACAAGGCCAGTGGGATATATTTTTCCATTAAATGGTAATTTAGAAAAATAGTTTTGATAATCTTCTGTTGATGTTATCCATACATTTCCAAAGCCAGTAACATTATATTGAACTGCGTCATACTTTATAATCTCACCCTGAGAATAAAAGTATCCATTGTATCTAGTAATCCAGTATGCTGCCTCACCTAAACTAAATGTATTATTAATTACAACATTGTTTTTAACAACTGGGACATCTGCAGAAAGATCAGAGTTCAATGGTATTGCACTAAGAACATACGCAGACTGTGTATTTACCTCATTGTTAACTGACTTAGTATTTTCTGTTCCAGACACTTCCCACAAAAGGGCAGGTTTATATGTGTATATTCTTTCGTCATCCAAAAGACTTGCCTGCCTAATAGAGCCTACAGATCTTTGTATATGTCTTGTTGTATAATTAATTACTCCGTCATTGTAAACATTGTTTGGCTGCATTGATACTGAAACAACATTTGCAATTTTAGCCTTATCAAGTGTTTTATTTTTAATCTCTCTATCTTCAAACAAGTCATTTGTTCCTTTAAGTTCAAATGTTGTAGGTCTTTGATCTTTTGTTGGCATAATATAATCTTTACTCATCATAACAAAATTATTATATTCATCAAAGAACATTGCCGTCTGTGTTGATATTGCTAAGTCTTGGAGCACCTCTGCAACGCTTTGATCTGGGCCAACAAAGAAGTATGGAATTATTGTTTCTTTTTCGTTTGCAACTCTTCTAAAAGTATAGTTAGAAAACCCAATATGGTCTAACAAAAGAGATACTGCAGAACTCACAGAAACCTCCGTCATCAATATTTGTGGTGCAGTTGTTGATTCTAAATACCAGTACATGTCTCGCAATGAAAGAGATACGGTCTTACCCATAAGGTCTTGCTTTGGGAATGAATCAGAATACAAAGTCTTTATTGGAACATAGTAGTCCCATCCAGCAACATCAACAATAACCTCATAAAACTTAAATTGCACATGTCTATTTATATATTTTGCAATTATGCTTGTAGTATTATTTTCGTTAAATGCTTGATCATAATCAAATATATTAATATCTCCATTAGAGGCTATCAACTGTCCTACTGGCAAACCACTCACCCCTAGGTCTGAGGCACTCTTGTTGATTGAGTAGTCTAACGTCTTATCAGAAACATTCATAACCAGTCTTGGTGATATTTCTATAAGGTCAAATGTTGAGTCTTTAACATTCATTGAATCAACAACAATTCTAATACCAGAGATATATTCAAACTCTCTGTACTGAATCTTTCCATCTAGACCTCTTATGAAGACACTTGGAGATGTTGCATCTGTAACAAAGTTTGTTAATCTATTTACCGTTTCATCTTGAACGTACCAACCATATTTTGGATTTACAACTGTGTAGTCGCTTCCATTCCAAATATAAAATTTTCCTATATCACTTTCGTTTTCTTTAATAAGATATGCATATCCAATTACAGACTCTTCTGGAAGCAATGAGACGCTTGTATATATTTCTGCAAAAACAAAGTTTGATGTCCACTCATCTGGAACCATTAATCCGTATGCAATCTCAACATATCCATCGCTTTTAATGATTGGCGTTCCATCTGCTCTTGTTATTGAAGGATTAAAGGATAAAACATCTTCCCAGTTATTATCTTTTAAAAACTGAATTTTCCATCTACTAGGAACTTTCTTATTTAAATCTCCAAAAAATGGATCTGAAAATGCCCCTGTTGCTGATGAGAATGGGCCTAAATTTTCTGTGCCAGTATGAGTCTGCATTTTAACTACAACCCTATTTGTTGGAACTCTTTCTTTATACACAATAAATGGGCAGGCATCTTCTATAGCATTTTGAGAACCTCTTACTTTTGATGCAATGCCATACTCTGAAATACTTTCAATACTTCCTAATTTTTCTTTACCATCTCTGTCTACAAATATTTGAGAAGATCCATAACCAAATGTTCCATTGTTATATGAATATTTATATGTTACTTCGCTTCTATACGAAGTCCAGTATTTAAACTTGTCATTTTTATCTGGCATATAGTATCTTGGTCTATCTGCCATAAAAAGATTTGGATGGTGTAACTTTCCATTCTCAAAAAATACAGCCTTATTGATTCCAGACCTTGGCCTAAACTGCTCAAAACATGCTTCTAAAGAATATAGACTTTTTAATTTTTCTTTCTTTGTTAAAAATGTTGTTGGTATGTCATCATTATTAAAAGTTCCATCAACAATAACATCAGCATCAGTTGCTCCAGTATAAAAATTTCCAGCATCATTAATATCAAAACTAGTTGGCAGTGAAGAATATATAGAATCAGACTGTGTTGGCCTGTATCTATAATTTCCAATATGTTTAATATTGGTAGGTATATTCATGTTCCATTCTGCTGTAATTATCGACTTGTTTCTTACAGTTGAAGTAGTCTCTAAAAATGTTTGCAGGTCTTTATCTTCAAACATTATACCTCTTCCAGACTTATTGAGACATTCCAGTAGTCAAAATTGCTTCCTCTTTTTTCAACAGAGTATGAAAAGTCACTAATAAACATTTCAATAAGTTGATTATACTGTCCAAGGTGGTCATATGGATCTGGGGTTCCTTTAAAAATACCTTTTCTGTCATAGGCAAGAAATACCCAGAAAGATCCTTTATGGGAGTCATACCATTCAAGCATGTCTGCTCCCCCTGCTCCACCATCAGTTGTGTAAGCCCTATACGGAGAAAGACCAGTTATTGTGTCGAATGTTGGAACATTTGAATGCGATCTAGATGGAATCATGTTCCAACTTGTACTTAGTGTAAGTTTATCTGCAATGTGATATGACCTCATACGACCATTAATCATTCTTTCTCGCTTTTCAATTCTTTCTTCTGAAAACTCAAGTGGTTGTCTGTTGTCATCAGTTATTAATAAAAATTGATCAAGCAATGTTTGATCTTCAACACTAAGAGGATCTACGCCAATTTCGTACCCATTAGGAACGTATAAACCATTCTTAAGGGTTCCAGAGTTTTCAGACCATAGCATACCACTTGGTCTATTATATTTTTTACGACCCTGTATATAGGTTACCCTAGGATCTATCTCTTCATCGGCCATTTAACGACACTCCCCTAATTCTTCTATCATCAACACGCTTAATAGTTGACATTACTGTCTGTGCAATATCGTTTGGATTTGCATCTGTCTTTGCATTAACTGTTAATGTATATGTATTATTATACACTGTACCGCCAATTGAATCACCGTTATTAATCTTTCTCATATTATCGACTCCGTATGTGTCTACAGCATACTTGCTCATAATAAACTCTCCTGGTGTTAGCATCGCTGGAACGGTGTCAGTTCCCTTTGCAAATCCACCAACGGCAAAGTATTTAGGAATTATTCCGCCCTTTGATTTCTTTATTGGCCAATTGCCGAACTGTGATGCTGCTATCTGGTTTCCACCAAACTTTTTTAAAGTTGCTTCTTCCTGGGCTTTCTTTGCTGCTGCTAGTTTTGCTGCACCTGCTGCTGCTGCCTTTTCTTGTGCAATCATTCCTGGTGTTGGCTTTAGTGCATTTTGAATTACTGCTGCATTTTGTTGATCATACAAACTCTTTAGGTGAAGTCCTGGAGTATTTCCAGCATTTTTTGTTACATCTCTAACGTTCATGTTTTGATTAAATAGCATTAAATTCTTTTTTGCATCTTGAGCAATTCTATCCAATTCTTCTCTATGTAATATAGAACTGTTCCACATTGGATCATTTTTACGTAGTTCATCCAGTGTAGGCTTTGTTCGTGGATCAGGATTAACCTTTCCTTTAATCTTTGTATCATCGTCATCCTTCTTAACTGGTATACACTTTCCTTCTTGGCTCATAAAGTATCCTGGACCACATGGGCCTGTGCCAGGATCATCCTTCTTAACTGGTATACACTTTCCTTCTTGGCTCATAAAGTATCCTGGACCACATGGGCCTGGGTCGACTGGTCCTGGGTCGACTGGTCCTGGTCCTGGTCCTGGATCAAAACCTCCTGATGGAATAATAATGTCGACCTGCTCATTTTTGTAAGCATTAATTAGTTTATCTACAATACCTCTTGCATTATCAATTGCCTGCTTTGATCTACTATTGTTAACTCTTGCTTCATCAATTCTATTTTGGAAAGTCTCCCACTCTCTTCTAAGCGCCTCTAGATTTCTAGTAGACTCTCTTAATGGAATACCCAACTCTCTTATCTTGTCTTGCTTGGGCTCGATAACCTTTTCTTCTAATTCAAAAATATAGTCTTCTAGGTCTTTAATTTCTTTTTCAAGAACTTTTCGAGTCTTTCCATCTTGTGTAACTCGTGATAACTCATAATCCTTAGACTGCTGAAGGGCTTCTCTCTCTTTCGTGACAGCATCTGCTGCTGCTTGTGCTCTCATATCCTGAGCAGCCTTTGCTGCTGCTGCAATATCTCCAGATGTCAGTGCTTCTGCAAGAGTTAATTGGCCCTTTTGCTGAGCAGAAATAGCAGCATTGGCCTTTTCAACATCATCCAATGCCTTGAGTCTTTCTTCATACTTTTCATTAATCTTTTCTTCTTGCTTTTCAATTGCTCTTAGCGCTGCCTCTTTATCATCTATATCGTATTGAGCCTTATCAATTTTATCCTGAGCCAAATCAATTTCTTTTTGTAGATCAGTTGTGTCTGCTTCAAACTTTAAGCGCAGTCTTCTTTCTTCAACATCTGTTTGCTCAATTGCCAAAGCAAACCCTTGATCAAAAATCTTTTGCATTCCTTCAATAGATACAGCATCAATCTGTAGTTGAACTTTTTCTTTATTTAAAGACTTTTGCAAAACTCTTAAGAAATCTTCAAAACCCTTTGAACCTGGTTTTACACTTGACAAATTAACAAGTGCCTTTTTTAGATTTTCACTTTGCATAATGGCATTAATCTGCTCTTGACTAAACTGCCCCATAACCTCTGTCATTCTTGTTAAAAGTTTTACATTTGCGTCTAGTTCTGTTTCTTCTGCCTGCAATGCCTCAATAGCAATATACTCTTTCTTTTTCTTTGTTGCTTCCTTCCAGGCATCTACTATTTTTTTGACTTCTTTATCTGATAACTTTTTATTTGCAATTGCTGCTGCAAAGGTTGCATCTGCTACAGCCTCTAAAGCAATAGACCCTTCAACGCCAGCAGCCTTTAACCTTGTAAGTGCAGTTGTTTGATTTCCAATCTGCTTAGACATTCTTTGCTGATCACTAACAAATTCTCCAAGTTTGATAGACTGTAAAGCATCTCCTATACTTTTTGCTGTATCTTTAATTGCTACAATGTTTCCCTTTGTATCAAACTTAAACAATTTCTTCTTTTGTGCTTCATACTCCTTTGGATCCATGCCAGTGATAAGATCAATTAAGTCTTCTCCAGCACCTAGTTCTCTCATATCATTTTCAATACCGCTAAATACGCTAATTGTTTTGCTGCCACCAAATAATTTATTGAGGGCCTTTGACGATGCTTCAAATCCTGTTGTAACAGCAATCTGATTTTTTCTTACATCCCTTAGTTTCTTTAGAAGATCATCCAAAGGAGATGAGTCTGGGCCCTTTTTTTCATTAGTGTTAACTGGTTTAGGAACAGGTGTTGATACAGGATTTGTATATCCCTTTGCAATATATGTTGCAACGCCTGTGCTTTGAGACAACCCCTTACCCTTAAACTCATTGTTTGCTGCTGCTATAACATTTGGATCACCCTTACCAACAAGATAGTTAACAACTAGGTTTTTGCTTATTGTATCTTTGCCCTCAGAAAGTGCTGCCCAGTCTTGCTTGACACCAGCAAACACTGCTGGATTTTCTCCTGCAAGCCTTGTTATAAGGGTAAAGTCTAGTTTTTCTGGAAGTGGTGCAATTGCAGTAAGTGCATTTGTTGCAACCTGTACCTGCTTTACGCCATTTGTTTTTAAATTTAGAGTAATTCCATACTGATCCTTAAACCTAGATAGAGCCTGAACTGCCTGCAAATCAGTATCAAATGATTCTTTATTTTGATTTACGTAATTTAGCAATACGCTTATTTCTGGTGCCTTTGCTCCTGTTTTTGAAAGTAGTTGGAACATTGTGTCTGCATTTGCAAATCCTTGCTCTTCTATTAAAAGATTAAATCTGCCTTCAAGATACTTGTCCTCTGTTCCTGCTTTCAAAAGTCTTATGATGGTGCTTGGACTCAAATCTTTTGAAGCAAACCCTAATTGAAGATTTGTTTTAAATGGGCTATTTGCAAGATTATTGAGTTGGTCTTTTGCCTGTCCTACAAAAGTTTTAACTGCATCAGAAGAATCCTTGTAGGCTAAATCAACTGATGTATTTATTGCTTTTGTAAATTGGTCTCCAGACAAGCCTTTAGACAATGTTCTTATTTCAGCCAATGTAGTTTTGTTTGCCTGATTTAATGCATCAACCTTTCTCTTTCTTTCGTCTTCAAGCGCTAATGCCTCTTTATCTGTTTTTGCATTTTGTATTTTTATGGCATACTGCTTATTTAGTGAGTCTACATTTGCCTGGTTTAACTGAACTGCTTCTACTCCCATTTGAACTGCTGCTGCATCCAGTTTTGCATTTCGTGATGCCAGTGCATTTTGTGCAAACGGCATGTCTCCACCTGCTCCTGCTACTATATAATCAATTGCCTTTTTCCACCAGTCAAGTGATTTCTGTGTTGCTGCTGAATCGGCACCAGCCAGTGCCTGCTCAAAAGATTGTACAACATTATCCATTGAGTCTGCTTTTACCTTTAGCGCTACAGAAAGAGGATCGGTTAAAAGGTTTTCTCCGTTTGGTCCCAAAAGTTGTACTAAGTTTCCAGTAATTTCTGCTGGAATTGTGTAGTCACCTAATTGCTCTCCAAGAGCAGATGCAATACTCTTTGCTTGATCTGTTGATATAACACCCTGCATTACTGCCTGAGCAAGATTTGTAGAAATATTTTTTCCAATTGCTTGCGTATCAATACCAGCCTTTGCCTGCTTATCGATATCAGACATAAGGGTTTTACCAAAATCACTGTCTAAAATAGTTTGACCAGAACGTCTTTGTCCCTCTGATGAGCCAGATACAATGTTTTCTCTTTTTCTTCTTGCTGCCTCTGTTGCACTTACTTTACCTGTAACCATAGATAGTGCTTTAATCTTTTCGGCACCCATTGACATAGACTTTGCAAGTTCTATACCTTCGGTTCTTGCCTTCTTTATGCTTTCATTAAACATATAGATTGTTCCAACTATTGCTCCAATAGCAACGGCAGCGATTCCAGCCTTGTTTGTTAGCAGTGGCATAATCATAGAAAGAGCCATCATTGGCATCATTAGTTTTTGAGCAGCCTGCCCAACTTGGCCAGGTATCATTGATGCAGCCATCATTACACCAGATGCGGCCATCATCTTGCCACCTGCACCCATACCCCTGCCAGAATCTCTTCTTTCTGCTCTTCTTTCTTTTAACTTTTGAGAGTATGCAGACATCCTTGAGCCAAGTGTTTGCTTCTTTGATGAATCGGCTGCTGCAGATGTAATCATTGATGCTGGATAGGCTGCGTTCTTTCCAAGGGCGCTTCTCTTTTGTTCTTTTGCTAAATATCTTCTTAATGATTTTTGATTAGCATCAATTGGTCCAGTACCGTATAGCGCTGTTCTTGATGCTGCAGCCTTTGATTGTGATCCTTGAACAGTTGCTGCTCCAAGTGCTTGACCTGTTGCTTTCGCATCATCAATATATTCTCTTGCTCCTAAGACCAGTCCAGCACCTGCGTCTTGCCCTACCTTACGCATTCTGCGTGATGGAGACTTAGTTTGTAGCGCTAGTGCTGCTGCGTTTGGTAATTCTTCTGCAATTGCTTGAATCGCTTGTTGATTTCTAATTGTTAAATCTCTTAGTTTTTTTGGCTGTCTTGCAAGAACTTTTTCTCTTGCTAGTGCACCTTGACCAACTGCGTCTGCATACATTACAAAGTTTCTGCTTGTTTGTTTTTCAATAGCAGCATTTGTCTTTGAGTCTGCAGCGATCTTACGCAAAGCCTTACCCTGAATACTTAACTGTTCATCAGTTAGGGCAACACCATTATTTATGTTTGACATAATAGATGTAATCTGCGATTCTGTTGCACCAGTCTTTACTAAGTACTCTTGATACAGTTTTCTGTATCTTTCAGATTTCTTAAGACTTTCAAGAATTGAATTATTCTCTGCACCAGTTTGAGGAGTCCATACTGCGCTGTTCCAGGCTGGTGACTTCATTCCAGTCTTTATACCTGTCTTTACACCCTTTTGTTCTTTTGACACAGCAACTGTATGTGATCTATCAATCTGTGTAGCATTAGCAATTTGTGACTGTGTTGCTCCATACTTTTCTAGTGTTCGTCTTATTGCCTTTGCAGAGGCTCTTGCTGGCGCCATCTCTGCTGCTGCTGCAACTGATCCACGCTCTCTTCTTAATTGATCTGCAGGACTTCCTAGTGACTTAGGGGCAGCGTATGCACCTCCGCCACCAACTCTTTTTTCTGATTTAGATGCAAACTCTTTACCTAGGTCTGCAACCCTCTTGCCTTGTTCTTGAGCAATTCTTCTAACTTCTTTGACAAACATCTTTGTGCTTATCTTTGTTTCTGATGCAAGATTCTGTAATGCCTGAGCAATTATGTCATCTACTGTACCAATGCTACTATCTATTTTTGCTTGGATTGCATTGATAGTTTGTGAGCCTGCAGGGAGTGTATAGTCACTACCACCAAACTTTACAGACTTAGAACCAATAATTCCAGCGTTCTTGTAGCCAGGAATATTGTCTGCAATTAATCCCTGAACAAGTCCAGGATGCTTATCAACAACTGGTGCAGATATAATTGCTTCACCATCAGAAGCCATGATTGGAATTAGGTCAGACCTAGGTCCTCCAGGACCAGAAATGATTCCGCCATTTGCAAACTTCTTAGGAGCCATTCCAGGACGTGCTGCACCTGGCATACCAAATGCTCTTTGTGCTGCCATTGCTTTTTGATATGCTAAAGCCAATGCTCCCACTGCTGATGCTTCAGATGTAAATGTTTGCTTAAGTCTTTGATGAACTTGATCAAGAGATGCTGCAACTGCAGATGCCTCAAGTTGTTCTTTAGTTAAGTAGTTTGTTTGCTCTCCAAGAATCTGTGTGGACGATCCAGCCTTTTGAAAGCCTCCTCTTAATGTTGCAAACAATTTAATTATATTTGCAACACCATTAGCAAGCAAACCAAACGACATAAGTGCAAGTGGACCAATTGCTCCAAGTGCTACTGTTAGTATGGTGATAAATCTCTTGCTGCCGTCACCAAGGTCGTTAAACTTATCTAGTATCTTTGCAGCAAACTCAACAATTGGAGTTAGTGCTTTTAAGAACTGCTCTCCAACTGGAGCAAGAGTTACTTTTAGGTCTTCAATGGCTTTCTTAAACTTATATGTTGTTGTTTCTTCAATCTTTCCTAATTCTCGCTCAGATAAGATTGCCAATTCTTCTGTTGTATTTTTTGTAAGTTCTAGAACTCTTGATGCCTGTGTGCCTTCTGCTGTTACGTTTTGAAATAATGTTGAAAGACGAGAGAACTGGAACTTTCCAAATAACTGCTCGATTGCTCTTGCACGGTTAAGCGGATCTAGTGTATCTAGCGCTTTAGAAAATTCAACAACTGTAGATTTGACATCTCCCTTATTTGCCTCAACAATTCCCTTAATATTGATACCAAGATCTCCAAGAAATGCACTAGCCTTGGCAGATGGATTAATCAATGATGCAAGACCAGACTTAAGTGCGTTAGCACCTTCTGATGCATTGATTCCGCCTTCCTTCATTGCTGTCAAGAAGAATGCCAAATCCTCTACGTCTCCACCAAGTTGCTGAACTACTGGTCCAGCCTTTGGAATTGCCACAGTTAAGTCTTCAATAGACACAACAGTTTGGTTTTCTACTGCGTTCAGGAAGTCAATCTTTTTAGTTAAATCTTCTGCAGCAACACCAAAAGCATTTGTAATTGATATGGTTGTTTCGAGTGCTTGCTCTTGCTCTACACCGCCAAGCACTGCCAGTCTTGTTGCTTGTGCAACCTGTGCAGTTAGTTCTGCACCCATCTTTCCTTGTGCTGCAGCATCTGCTGCCATCTTCATTGTTTCTTCTACTGCTACACCATACTTTGTGTACTCTCTTGCCAGAGTCTGTATCTGGCTAACCATCTCATCTGTTTGCTCTTTTGTTGTAAACATGTCACCGTAGACACGCTTAAATCTAATGGCCTGCTCTTCCATTGCCATGAAAGTTTTTGCAGCAGCAGTTCCAAGCATTGCAAGCGGAACCGTGAAACCAACCATCAACTGGCGACCAGCCCACTGTGTATTCTTACCAAAGTTCAGAAGATTAGTAGATCCCTGCTTAAGAAGTTGATTTAGAAGTTGCTGTCTTTGTGCTGCCATGGCTGTTTGTGTGCCAAGGTTTTTCATATCAAGGGCTAGAGGTCTTACAGCAATTGACTGGATGGCTCCATTTGCTCCACGGCCCATCTTGATATACTGGGTCTGTACATCCTTTACACGTTCACGGGCTACCTTGTTTATTGTTTCAAATTCGGACTTAAATAATCTACCGAAACTTTTTGTGGCTGCGCCAGTATATCTAAAATACTCTCGTGAGGTTAACTTATTTTTTTCTAGTGCATCAGTAAAAGACTCTGTGCTAGATTTGACTGAGCGCATAGATGCTTGGAATTTTCCAGTAGCATTTATGCTGTTCATCAAGTTCTGGGCTTGATTTGCTGAAACTGCTGATGCTGCTGCACCAGACTTTGACATCTGTGTATGGAAGGCTGATATTTGACGTTGCAGAAGTTTTAGACTTGCTAAAGCATCAGACGTATCAATATTTACATTAATATTGGATTGAACATCAGCCATCCATTAACACCTCTTTATTTAGTTATTTACAAGGTTGCCAAGCAGTGAAGCGTCTGAAAGTCTAATTCCAGATGCCTCTTCGACGATCTTGTATACTGTTGGAAGATCTAGATTTTCTTC